>JABEBX010020529.1_pt1 | contig 21068 bp, 17 predicted proteins | sample 7245971 | NCBI WGS metagenome assembly JABEBX01 (sample SAMN14506365, study PRJNA622280) | hot springs metagenome | biome: hot spring [ENVO:00000051]|acidic hot spring [ENVO:00002120]; feature: spring [ENVO:00000027]|sediment [ENVO:00002007]; material: sediment environment [ENVO:01001048]... | reverse complement strand
CTGCGGCCTTCACCCGCAAGATCATTGCGCTGGCCGAGCCCACCTGATTGCCGAACGGACCGAGACAGCAGCTCCGGTCAGAATCCGCGCCTTCTTGAAACCCTCAGTTCAGATCCCTGCGATGGATCGCATCAAAACAGCGGGATTTTGGGCTGAGTAGTTACAGAACATCAAAAGAAAATCCTGAGGTGATTTTTCATGTTCAAAGCCAAAGCGTATTCCGTTTCGAGCGCAACGTCGCCGTTTGTCCCCACGACGATCGAGCGCCGGGATCCCACTGCGGATGATGTGCAGCTCGAGATTCTCTACTGCGGCATCTGTCACTCCGATCTGCACCAGGCGCGCAACGAGTGGAGCGGCATGATGCCGACCGTCTACCCGTGCGTCCCTGGCCATGAGATTGTGGGCCGAGTCACCAAAGTCGGTTCCTCGGTGACAAAGTTCAAAGTGGGCGACCTGGCGGCAGTGGGCTGCATGGTTGACTCCGACGGAACCTGCCCCGAATGCCAGGCCGGTCTCGAGCAGTTCTGCCCCAACTTCACGCTCACCTACAACTTTCCTGACAAACACCTGGGCGGCGTCACCTACGGTGGTTACTCCGACAGTATCGTGGTCAAGGATCGCTTTGTCCTGCGCGTTCCGGCCAATCTCAACCTGGCCGGCGCGGCGCCGCTGCTCTGCGCGGGCATCACCACGTATTCACCGCTGCGCCACTGGGGCGTGACCAAGGGCAAGAAGGTGGGCGTGGTCGGCCTCGGCGGGCTTGGTCACATGGGCGTAAAGTTTGCCCATGCGCTGGGTGCGCACGTTGTCGTGTTCACCACCTCGCCCCGCAAGAAGGAAGATGCGCTGCGGCTCGGCGCCGATGAGGCGGTCCTTTCAAAGGACGCCAACGAGATGGCGAAGCACGCCGGCAGCTTCGATTTCATCCTTGATGCCGTGGCCGCGCCGCACGACATCAACGCCTATATCAACATGCTGGCCCGAGACGGCAACATCACCATGGTCGGCGCTCCCGAGCAACCGCTGCCCGTCAGCGTCTTCGGGCTGCTCTTCCGACGGCGCAGCTTTTCCGGCTCCCTGATCGGCGGAATCGCCGAAACCCAGGAGATGCTGGATTTCTGCTCCCAGCACAACATTGTGGCGGATGTCGAGGTGATTCCTATCCAGAAGGTGAACGAGGCTTACGAGCGGTTGGTCAAGTCGGACGTAAAGTATCGCTTCTCGATCGACATGGCATCGCTGAAATCCGAGTAGCGCCTGCGCGCGGAGCCGGAAGAACCAACCGGCTTCGCGCCCATCGCGCATTCAAGCACCCTGGCATCCAGAGATGCCAGGACCATTTCCTTCTATTCAAGCCCAGGCCGCAGCATCTCAGAAGGGAATATCTTCGTCGGAGATCTCCGACGATTGAGCGTAGTCCTCATTTGCGGCGGGCTGGCGCTGGTCCATGTTAGTTGCCGGGTTAGTTGCCGGGTTGGTTGCCGGCGTGCTCGCGGCGCGACTGTAGCCGCCGCTATAGCTTCCACCATCCTCACGGCCGGAGAGCAGCGAGAGGTCGTTGACGAGAATCTCGGTCCGGTATTTCTTGGCGCCGGTTTCCTTGTCGTCCCAGCTGCGGGTCTGGATCTTGCCCTCGATGTAGAGCTTTGAGCCTTTTTTTACGTAGTCGCGGACGATCTCGGCGGTGCGCTTGAAGGCGACCAGGTTGTGCCACTCGGTGCGGTCCTGCCAGTTACCTTGCGCGTCCTGAAAGCGGTCGCTTGTGGCAAGGGTAAAGTTTGCCACCATGGTGCCGCTGCCCGTGGAACGGATCTCGGGATCCTTGCCCACATTTCCCAGAAGAATGACTTTATTGACGCTCTTGGCCATGTTCTTGCTCTGTGCTCAGGGGCAATTTATTTTGTCCAAAGGGCAAAATATTTGTCCGAGATCAGCGTTGGGAGTAATTCATTTTGTTCAGCATAACAATGCCGCATGGTGTATTCAACGGCCTGTCCCACGCCAATCTTTGTTGACTGCCCGGTCGTATCGCCTATGCCAACTTCAGCCCGCCCTGGACGCCCGCGTTCTAACCGGTCTGAGTGATGCACGCAATCTGTATAGCAGTCAAACCCAAGCAACTCTCCTTTCAATTGACTTCCCGGCCAGTATACCTTTCGACGGTATCGCGGGTCGAGAGATTGCCCGGCGGGGTCGGGTAAAACAAAAGGACAAGAAGGCCGCGCGTGATATGGTGGCACGAGCCGGTATCTCAGGAGGTAGATGGTGCATCGCTGCTTGGCAGTCTCGACAATTTTTATCGCGCTGGCCGCTTCGGCCGTGGCTCAGGACCGCGCCGGCGTGGAGACGGCGTTTGCCCGCGCCCGACACCTGCGCCATGGCATCAACGCGTCGGAGTGGTTTGCGCAGTCGGGCGATTACTCGGCGGCGCGGACCAATCGCTACACGGACGCGCAGGACATTGCCCTGATGGCGCGGCTGGGCTTCGATCATGTTCGCCTCAGCATCGACGCAGGCGCGCTGGAACAGGCCTTCGACGGCGCCGGAGGACCGTACAGCGATTTTCTCTCGCGTCTCGATCGCGCCGTGGATACGATACTCGCCGACGGGCTCGCGGTCGAGGTGGATGTGCATCCGACCGATGCCTGGAAGCAGCAACTGCGCAGCGGCGACTATGCCGTCGATCGCCTCACCGCGCTCTGGCGGAATCTGGCGTCGCACTATGCGAATCGAGATCCCGATCGCGTGTTCTTCGAGATTCTCAACGAGCCGGAGGTTGACGACGCCTATCGTTGGGCCGGCATTCAGGCGCATGTGGCCGCGGCGATCCGCCAGGTTGCGCCACGCAACACGATCATCGCCGCCGGCGCGAACTACTCCAACCTTCGCGACCTGCTGCGGCTGGAGCCGCTGGCGGACGGCAACGTCATCTACAACTTCCACTTCTACGAGCCGCACGAGTTTACCCACCAGGGCGCGAACTGGGGCGTGACGTGGTGGAGCGCGACCCATTCCATCCCGTATCCGGCGACAACCGCAGGGATGCAGGCGCTGCTTGCCGAGGTTCCCGACGCGGCGGATCGCTCGGACCTGGAAAACTATTTTCTCGACGGCTGGAACGCGCAGCACATACAGGCGCTCATCGACGAGGCTGCGGCCTGGGCGAGCGCGCGCCACGTGCCCCTTATCTGCGACGAGTTCGGCGCCTATCGCGCCTACGCGGATCCGGTTTCCCGCGCCAACTGGATTCGCGACACGCGCACGGCGCTTGAAAGGGACGGCATCGGCTGGGCGATGTGGGACTATCGCGGCGGATTCGGCGTGGTGACTAAACCGGCTGGCCAGCCTGCGCGGGTGGATGAATCGATTGTGAGGGCGCTGGGGCTCAAGGAGCGGTAAAGCTGGGATTTTGTGCGCGTCTTACGCGGTCTTCGCGGCCAGCATAAGCCTCTCGGCAACTGCCTCGACGATCTGCTCATGCACCTCGTCGATGCCAAGGTCGCCCTCAATCAGTACGATGCGATCGCTCTCTCGCGCGGCGATTTCACGGTATTTCTCCCAGACGCGGCGGAAGAAGATGTCCTGCTCCTGCTCGAAGCGGCCTTCGCTGGCGCCGGTTTCGGCCTCGACGCGGTGGTTGCGGCGGCGCGCGCGAGCCAGCGATACCTCAAAACTGGGCAGCAGCAGGAGCGTGAGATCGGGCTGAAGTCCGCCGCAGATCAGCCGGTGCAGATCGAGAACGATCTCCGAGCCGAGTTCGCGGCCGCCGCCTTGATAAGCCTCGGTGGAGTCGGTAAAGCGGTCGCAGAGCACGATCCGGCCCGCGTCAAGCGCCGGCTGTATGACCTCGGCGATGGCCTGGGCGCGGTCGGCAAACATCAGGGCCATCTCAGTCATCGGGGCCACGCCGCGGGAACGCGAGTCCAGCAGAATCTCGCGAATGCGGTCGCCGGTCACTGTGCCGCCGGGCTGGCGCAGCAGGACCGGCTCGTGGCCGCGCCGCGTGAGCCACGCCGCCAGGCGCTTGATCTGCGTGGTCTTCCCCGATCCGTCGAGCCCCTCGAGCGTAATAAAAATTCCGCGCGGCATGGAGTGAGGATAATGCAGGGAGGCAGGAGTAGGGAATAGGGGATCGGAAAGGCGGCGCTGCCGTCATTTGCCCGCCGTGGCGCTATTGCGCGCCGGAGTTATCTGAAGAATCGAGCTTCGCGATCTGTTCGTAGGTGACGCGCAGATACTTATGTGGATTTACCGGCACATCGTGCACACGCACCTCGTAATGCAGGTGGGGTCCGGTGGTCCTGCCCGACTGGCCAACATAGCCAATGACCTGGCCGCGCGTCACGTGCTGGCCTGGAACCACGGCAATCGCGGAAAGGTGGCCATAGAGCGTCAGCACACTGTGGCCGTGGCTCAGCACGATCTGGCGTCCGTAGCCCGCGCCCATCTGAGCGCCGGTCACGTAGCCGTCGGCCGCGGCGCGCACCGGTGTTCCGTAAGGGGCATCGATGTCGATGCCGGGGTGGAAAGCGCCTTCGCCGTTGATCGGATCCTCACGCTGGCCGAAGCTGGAGCCTACGCGGCCCTCGACCGGCCACATGGACGGCGCGTCCGCCAACTCCGTCCAATCGCCGGTAAAGCTCGACGACAGACCGTTCTCCAGCGCCCGGGAAACGGCGCCGGAAAGCGCCTCATTGCGCAGGGTGTAAAACTTGTCGATGGTGTTGGCGAACTGCTGCTGGCTCATGTCGTCGGATTGAGCCATGCCGGCCGGGGTCGGAGCGTTGGCGCTCGCCCGGGATGCGGCCTTCGCCGACTCCAGGCGGTTCTCGCGCAATCCGTAGAGAGCCGCCACCTCGTTGGCCAGGGCGCCCAGCGACGCCACCTGTACGCTGCGATCGTGCGCGATCTCTTCCATACGCTGGTAGTTCCGGCGGAGGGTCTCGCGCTCGGCGCGTACCTGATTGTAACTTTCGGTCTTGAGAAGCATGCGCGTGTAGGAGCCGGCCAGACCCACAATCGTAAACGCCCCTACAATCGCCGCGGCCAGGAACCCGTAGGCATACCTCAGAGGAACAGGGATCTTCCGCAACTGCCCGTCCTCATCCCGACCAACAAAAACGATGTAATAGCGTCTGCGCAACACAAATGCCTGCAATCCCCTGCGGCCCGCTGGCCGCAATGCAATCAAACTGGGGGGAAGGTCTCACACACGGGCGCAAAAACCAAACCAACACTTGATAAGCCCCATCGGGGCATATGCGCATGTGCTGGTTCAGGGTAACAGAGGCCTCCGTGCCCGGTCAACGAAAAAATTACACGAAAAAAATACAGGTTGTGTCGTTAGCACATGATATGTCCGGTGGAGATGGCAAATGAAAGCTCCACATAGCGGGCGGCGCGTCTCTTATTTCCTGCTTTTATGGATGCTGCACGATCGAGATATTCACCGTCGAGGTGTTGCCGGAGGCGGCGAGGCCGGTGAGCTGGGTGGCCACGCCCGGCATCGAGATCGGCGCGAAACTCACCGAGCCGTCGACGGCCGAGGTCGCCGTGGATGCTTGCGTGGCCAGGAGCGCGCCCTCGGCGCAGACCGCGTGGGGCGAGCACGGCGGGGTCCATGCGTAAAGCGACTGGTAGAGCGCGACGGCGCCTCCGGCCATGGGGTTACCGTCCATGTCATAGAGGCGCAGGGCGATCTGGCTCGGCGTCTCCGATGGGGTCAGGTTCTGGCTTGTGCCGGAGATCGGAGTAAGCGTTGCGTACTCCGGCCGGGCGCCGAAGGCGCTGAAGGTGACACACTGGCCGGCGCCGTTCAGACAGGCCTGAATCGTCGCCGTCTGCCCTTCGGCGAGCGGCCCCACGGTCAGCGTCAGCGTGGCGATGCCGGATGCGTTCGTCGTGGCCGAGGCAGGGTTGGGCGCGACGATGCCCGAGGTGGGATTCTGCCAGGTCGCGGTCTGGCCGCTGATTGGCACGCCGTTGTTCAGGACCAGCGCCTCAACCGTCCACTTGAAGGTGGCGCCTGCGGCCAGCGAAAGCTGCGGCGTGAGCGGCGAAAGCACCGGCGGCGTTCCACCGGCAAACTGCGCCTCGACGCTGGCGCCGTTGGTGAGCGCGGCGGTGACGATGGACCAATGATTGTCCGTTGCGATTACGTTCATGGTGGCGCGCCCGTCGCCGCCGGCGACCACGGTGCAGACGGGCAGGCCGCAGGCCAGCGTGGCCGTGCCGCTCGTGACGGTGTAGATTACGCTCACGCCGCCGGCGGGTTGAAGGTCCGGCCCCAGCGCCGTGACGCTGAAGGCGAGCGGCTCGCCGACAGGCACGGTGTTGGCAGGCGCGGTGTTGACCTTGAGCGCGTCACCTGCGCCCGCGTCGTAGCTGACCCCGCCGGGAATCACTGCGGCCGCGTAAAAGGCTGGCTGGTCGTCCACTTCCACGTCAACCGGCCCGGTCACGCCCTTGGGCGCGGGCGGCACAATGGCTGTGATTTGATTGGGCGAGATGCTGGTGACCGTCGCCGCCTGTCCGCCGACCTTCACTGTGTCGGCCAGGCGAAAGCCCATGCCATCGATCGTGATCGTTCCCCCCGCGGCCGTCAGCCGGATCGGCGAAACCGTATCGGCGTAGAGCACCCAGCCGTTATAGGCGTAGTCGGGCCGGCCGTCGCCGCGAAGATCGGCGATGCCGATACGCACGATGTCGTCGCCATTCGTCGCCACCCGCAGCCAGGTCTCGCCCGTGGCGTCGCCGTTCAACCCCGGCGCCGCACCCACGGCGGGCGCGCCCACGGGGTTGAAGGCATCCCAGACGCCGATTGAGGGCATGGCCTTGGTCTCGGTCGGCGCTCCTGTTTCGTCCACGGCCTGCGTCACGACGGTGAAGATGCGATTGCCGCGCACCGGAAAGGTAAACCAGTCGCTCTGACCCACCTGGCTCAGCCGTCCGCTCCACATGCCGCCCGCGGGCATTTCGCGCGGCTGGGACTCGGTTCCGATGGCGTCGTTGTAGCCGCCCACGGCGGAATCCTGAGCGGTGACGGTGAGCGTCTGCGAGCTGCCGGCCGTGAGATTGGCCAGAGTGATCGCGTTGAGCGCGCCCGACGGCGTTGGCTGCCCCTGCTGGTAAGGCCCGACTGAGTTTTCGAGAATGTAGAGTGGATTGATGGCCTCGAAGGTGATTTGATAGCTGGCTGCTGTCACACCGGGCGGCAATGGAATTCCGCTCAGATCGAAGGCCCCCTGAAGCGCCGGATCGATCGCTCCCCAGTTTGCCAGCGGATAGCCGTTCGCGTCGTTCCACCCCGTGACCGGATTGCCATGATTGCCGCGATAAAGCACGCCGCTCACGGCGGTCACCGTGTACTGTTCGAGGGGATTGCCGTTGGCGTCGAGCGGCCGCGCCACCACGTTCACGCCCTGCATGCCGTAGCCGGTGCGAAAGCTTATCGTGCCACGAATCGAGATCGTGCTCGATGCCGTTTGCGTTTTGCCGGGAAAGTCCGCGAGATTTGCGGTGGTGATCGGATAGAGCCGGTTGAGCGCGGCGATGTCATCGAAGCGCAGCACGGTCGGGTCGGGAATGCATGCTCCGCCGCCGGCTCCGCAGGCGCCGCTGATAGGCTGCATCACCGGCCAGCCAAGCGCGCCGGCGCTGTTGTTGCCGGTGAGCGCCCCCGGATTTACCTGCGAGAAGTCAAGCCCCAGAATGCGCCCGAAGGCCCGCTCCACTTCAAAGCTCATCATCTCCACCATGTCGGCGTTGGTGGCGCACCGGCCATTGAGGAGAATCACGCCATGCGCCGCTGTCGCGTCCGTGTGAATATTGTCCAGCCACACATAGACCCCGTTGTTCTGGCAGGCCTCGGGCTGGCTGGCGCCTTTGCCGTAGATGGCGTCGATCACGGATCCGTCTTCGTCGTAGACAACAGCCACCGGGTAATTCGTGGCCGAGGGCGCGATGTCAGTAGGAGCGGTAATCTGCCCCGTCGCGTTCACCTGGATGTCGGATCCGTTCACGTCTTCGTTAAGCGGTCCCTTGTCGGTCAGCAGGACGCCGGCCGTGGGAACCGCGCTCCACAAGGCCGCCGCGGCATCGACCATCGCCGTCGCCTGGGCGTTGCTCACGGTGCTCGACAGCGGTCCCTGATCGACGTAGTAGTTCACGACGCCCCCGGCCCAGTGCACCGGCTGACCCGCCACCGCAGGGTCGAAGTACGCCGTACCGGCAATGTACCGAGGCCCCCCGGCAAGGACCATCGAGGGCGCAAGCAAAAGGAAAAATCCCGCCGTGCGCAAGAGCAGACCGCGCAAGGCAAGGCCATTGGGCCGGCCAACACGCTCGCGCACAGAAGAAGTGATGGGCACGGAATCCCCCGGATGCAAGCCTGAGGGGCATGGCAAGGGCCAGTGGATTTTCAGAATTATTTGAGAAAGTTAAGACAACGGCGCCCCACACTACCGCACGCGCATCTTTGAGCCGGCGCCTTGAGCTCTCTGAAGCGCCGCCTGCCATCAGGATCAACCAACATCCCCACCAGCTTTTAGGCCGTGGATGAGCTGTCTCTTATGGAACCTGCGAGCCATGAGAAACTGCTCATCGTGGCTGCTGTTTCACCTTGCGGCCTGCGCAAGAGTCGGATTCGCGTTCTGCTTCATCCAACAAAAGGAAGAGAGATGTGTCGCCTCTGGCGCTTCCAGCTACAATCGACACGAGAACTCTTATGACGACAAAGACTCACGATACCGTGATCCTAGGCTCCGGCTGCGCCGGATTGACGGCTGCGCTTTATACGGCGCGCGCCGGATTGAACCCGCTGGTTCTTGAGGGCCACGAGCCAGGAGGCCAGCTCTCCATCACCTCGCTGGTCGAGAACTTTCCCGGCTGGCCCGAGGGTATTCAGGGGCCGGAACTCATTGAGAACATGAGGAAGCAGGCGGCGCGCTTTGGCGCAACCTACAAGCAGGCGCACGTGAGCCACGTCGATATCGGCTCCCGGCCCCTGAAGCTCAAGACCTCGGACGGCGAGATTCACACGCGCACTCTCATTGTTGCCACCGGCGCCAGCGCGCGCTGGCTGGGACTGCCCAGCGAACAGGCGCTGATTGGCCACGGCGTGTCGAGCTGCGCGACATGCGACGGCTTCTTTTTCCGCGACAAGGAGATTGCCGTGGTGGGCGGTGGCGACTCGGCCATGGAGGAAGCGATCTTTCTCAGCCGCTTCGCCTCCAAAATCACGCTGCTGCACCGCCGCGACAGCTTCCGCGCCTCGAAGATCATGCTGGATCGCGTGATGGCGCACCCCAAGATCGAGCTGCGCACCAACACGGTAGTCGAGGAGGTGCTGGGCGTCGAGGAACAGGAGGTCAAGGGTCTGCGCCTGCGCGATGTGCGCACCGGCGAACACTGCATCCTACATGTGAGCGGACTGTTTCTCGGCATCGGCCACAAGCCGAACACCAAGATGCTCGATGGCCAGGTCGACGTCGACGAAGACGGCTACATCAAGACCACAGACAACGTCTTTGTCACTCGCCATGGAGCGATTGTGCCGGGCCTCTTCGCCTGCGGCGACGTGCAGGACCGTCGCTACCGCCAGGCGATTACCGCGGCCGGTTCCGGTTGCATGGCGGCGCTGGAGGTGGAGAAGTATCTCTGGAAGAGCACGGGCGCTTAGGGTACGCGATGACGCCGCTACAGGAGAATCTTGAACGGCTGGAGGACGCGATCTCGGCGGCCTGCCGCGCGGCCTGCCGCGAGCGCAGCGAGGTTGAACTGATGGCGGTGTCGAAGACCTTTCCCGCCTCGACCGTTGTCGAGGCCGCGGCGCTGGGGATCACGCTCTTTGGCGAAAATCGCGTGCAGGAGTTTGCGGCCAAGGCCGCTGCGCTTGGGCTGGCGCGCAGGCGTATCGAATGCCATCTTATCGGGCGCCTGCAATCGAACAAGACTGCGCGCGCGGCGGAGTTGTTTGACGGAATCGACTCGCTCGATTCTCTCCGCCTGACGGAGCGATTGAACGAGGCGGCAGGCCGATGCGGCAAGAGGCTGCCGGTGCTGATCGAGATCAAGCTCAGCGATGAGGCGACAAAGGGCGGTCTGTCGCCGGAGTCGGATGAGGCATCGCAACTGCTGGATCGTCTGCCCGATTTCCGCAATATCGAGGCGCGCGGCTTGATGACGATCGCGCCTTGGGGTGTGCCTGAAGATGTTACGCGGGCCTGCTTCCGCAGTTTGCGCCAGTGGCGCGACCGCTGGGTCGCGGCGCACAACGGGCTGAAGCTCGAGGTGCTTTCGATGGGCATGAGCGGCGATTTTGCGCTGGCCATCGCCGAGGGCGCCACCCGTATCCGCATTGGCGCGGCGCTCTTCGGACGGCGTCCGTCGCCTCCGGCGTTGGAGCAGGACTGATGCTGCGTGCGGTTGCCGGGGGAGTCACGCTCGCCGTGCGCGCGCAGCCGGGAGCAGGGAAGACGGCGATTGCCGGAGTTTACGGAGAAGGCGCAGCCGCGCAACTGAAGATCGCCGTGCAGGCGCCGCCGCTTGAAGGTCGCGCCAATGAGGCGCTGATCGCCTTCCTCTCCGAGATCTTTGGCTTGAGGAAGAGCGCGGTGAGGCTGATCTCCGGCGCATCGTCGCGCAGCAAGGTCTTTCGGCTTGAGGGAGTGACGCTGGCGCGGGCGGCGGCAAGACTCGAAGGGCAGGAAATAAGGAATAGGGGCGAGACGTCTGACCCACGCCTGCGTTTATCAACGACAAGCGCAGATCCTTTGTCTCGCCATGCCCAGGATGCCAATCGAAGAAACTAATCCGTAGCCTTCGCCGCGAAGTGGTTTTGCACGGCTTCGACAGCCCGCTCCAGATGCACTCCGCGCGAGCCTTTCACCAGCACCACATCGCCGGCGCGCAGATTCTCCTTGAGCCACGCGCCCGCGGCATCGGCGTCACGCAGAAACACGGCGGGCACGCCTCCGGCGCATGCGGCCATGGCCAGGTGCTCGGCGTTGCCCTGCACCGCGACCACAAGGTCGAGACCGGCATCCGCGGCGGCGCGGCCGCATGCGATGTGCAGCGCGGGCGAGTGCTCGCCCATCTCCAGCATCTCGCCGGCCACCAGGATGCGCCGCCCCTTGGCGGGCCGCGCCGCAAGCGTGCGAATCATCGACCGCAGCGCTTCGGGGTTTGAGTTGTAGCTGTCGTTGAGGATCGTCGCGCCGCCGACTTCGATCACCTGACCGCGCTTGTCGCCGGCGGTGAGCGTGCTCAAGGCTTTTTCGGCGGCATCCGGATCCACGCCCGCTTCAAGCGCCACGGCGAGTCCGGCAATGGCGTTCGACGCGTTGTGCTCGCCCAGCATGTGCAGCGTCAGCGCGCCCTCGCGCTGTCCCGCGCGATAGCTTACGTGCAGCTCGTCAGTGCGCACTTGAATCGAGAGAATCCGAGGATTGGCGCAAGGGCTGCTGCCGAAATACACCACACGCCCGGGAAAATCGCGGCCGAACTGGCCGGCATAGGCATCGTCGCAGTTCAGGAAGGCAGCGCCGCTTGCCGGCAGCGATTCGATCAGTTCAAACTTGGCGCGGGCAATGCCGGCCTGGCCATCCTTGAAGTTTTCAATGTGCGCCGTGCCCACGTTGGTGACGACGCCCCAGTCGGGCGCGGCGATGCGCGCCAGAGCGGCAATTTCGCCTGAATGGTTCATGCCCATCTCGACCACGGCGAACTCATGTTCCGGAGTGAGCCGCAGCAGTTCGAGCGGCAGGCCGAAGCCATTGTTCAGATTGCCCCGCGACTTGAGCGCGTTGAATTTGGCGCCCAGCGCGCCGGCCACCGCCTCCTTGGTGGTGGTTTTTCCCGCCGAGCCCGTAATGGCGACCACCATACGCCCCCACTGGCGGCGAACATGCGCGGCCAGCGACTGCAAGGCCGTGAGCGGATCTTCCGCAATGAGCAATGGATGCGCAAGGGCTGCATCGGGCAGTGAAGCGGCGCGCGTCCTCGACACCACGGCGGCGACTGCGCCGCGCTCGAAGGCGCCAGCCACAAAATCGTGGCCGTCGAAGCGCTCTCCGCGAACGGCAAAGAAGAGATCGCCGGCGACGGCCGTGCGCGAGTCAATCGAGTAGCCGGTCGCTACCAGCGCGCCCGCGTGCGCGATGCTCGACGGCACCTCGAGCACCGCTCCGGCGCCCAGCGCGGCTTCTGCCAGTGTCAGAATCATTGCCCTCCACGATAGCCCATATCGCGCAGGATGGAAAGCGCGACTTCAGAGTCGTCGAAAGGAATGGTGCGTCCGGCAAGGATCTGCTCTTTCTCGTGTCCCTTGCCGGCAATGAGAACCACGTCGCCGGGCTGCGCGGCATGGAGGGCGAGGCGAATTGCTGCTGCGCGGTCCACCTCCACAGTGTAGGAGACGCCCGTCGCCTCCAGACCGGGCTCGATCTCAGCCAGAATCGCCGCCGGATCTTCGGAGCGCGGATTATCGCTTGTCGCCACGACAAAGTCGCTGCCCTCGCCTGCGGCCTGGCCCATCCTGGGTCGCTTCGTCCGGTCGCGATCGCCGCCGCAGCCAAAGAGGGTGATCACGCGCGCGCCCGCGGCCGCCGTCATCTGGCGCGCAAGCGCGGTCAGGTTGCGCAGCGCGTCGTCGGTGTGCGCGTAGTCGATAATCACCGTGAAGGGCTGGCCGGCATCGACGGGCTGGAAACGGCCCGGAACCGGGCGCAGCGCAGGAACCGCGGCGGCGAGGTCTCGGAAGGCGACACCGCGCGCGTGAGCCGCGGTGAAGGCCGCGAGCAGATTGAGGATGTTCACCTCGCCGGCAAGATGCGAGTCGAGCAGGGCGGTTCCGGCGGGAGTTTCAATCTCGATGGTTGCCCCGGAGGGCGTGAGGCGGTGGCCGGCGGCGCGCCAGTCGCCCCTGCCGATGCCGTAAGTGCGAATCTCCGCGCCGGCCTTGCGTGCCGCTGCGGCCAGTTCCGCCGAGCGCGGATCGTGGGCGTTCAGCACGGCCACGCGCGGCGCCGGGTACGCCGTACCGTCGAAGAGCAGGCGCTTGGCGGCGAAGTAATTCTCCATGGTCTGGTGATAGTCCAGATGATCGCGCGTGAGGTTCGTAAAGACGGCCACGTCGAAGGGGATGCCGATCATGCGGCCCTGGTCGAGCGCGTGACTGGAGACTTCGGTGACAAATTCGGTAGCGCCGCGCGCAGCGCCCTCGGCCAGCAGGGCGAAGATGTCGCGCGACTCAGGCGTGGTATGAATCGACTTCCGCGTCTCGCCCGCCACGTGATATTCGATTGTCCCAATGAGGACGGTCGTACGCGACGCAGCGTTCAGCAGAGCCTCCGTCAAAAATGCGGTTGTGGTTTTGCCGTTGGTGCCTGTAATGCCGGTGGCGGCGAGCGCGCGCTCGGGGTGGTGGAAGAAGGCCGCTGAAGCTTCCGCAAGCGCGCGGCGACCATGTTCGACGTGGAGGACAGGCAGGCCGGGTTTGTACACGGTGAGGCGGTCGAAGGCCTCGGCCGAGTCGGTAATGATGCCAAGCGCGCCGGCTGCCAGCGCCTTTTCCATGTAGCGATTGCCGTCGGTCGAGCCGCCCCTCATGGCGATGAAGACCGCGCCCGGGCGGACGCGGCGCGAGTCGTACTCAACGCCGGTAATCGGCGAACTGGAGTCGCCCGCCGATCCGATCGCGGCGATTTGCGTGATGAGTTCGTTCCAAATCATCTTGTGGTTGATTGTAGATGGTTGAGCGAGCAAGGGCGTGTGGGCCTGGAGGCTCGCAGGCAGCAACCATGCCCGCCGGCGAGGGAGGCCGGATTTCGGTATCATCAGAGATATGAGCGTTGAGACGGCAGATTCCGGCCGGGCGACCGATTTCCCAGGCCATGCATTTCAAACCTACGATCCGCATCTGGAGCCTATCGCGGCCCGAGTGATGGCGCGCGAGCGGCTGAGCGCGGAGGACGGCCTGGCGCTCTACCGCTCCAGTGACGTGCTTGCAGTGGGTTGGCTGGCCAACCATGTGCGCGAGCGGATGCACGGCGACGTGACCTACTTCAACGTCAACCGGCACATCAACCCCACCAATGTGTGCGTAGCGGCCTGCAAGCTATGCGCATTTGGGCGCAAGAAGGGCGACCCGGGAAGCTACACCATGACGCTCGAAGAGGCGTGGCAAACGGCGGCCTCGGGCTACACCGAGGCGGTTACGGAGTTCCACATCGTCGGCGGCCTGCATCCCGACCTTCCCTTCGAGTTCTTTCTGGATCTGGTGCGCGGCCTCAAGGAGCGCTTCCCCAAGGTGCACATCAAGGCCTTCACCATGGTGGAGATTGCCTATTTCGCGCGCCGGGCCAGGCTGAGCATTGAAGAGACCCTCCGCAAAATGCGGGAAGCGGGCGTGGATTCAATGCCGGGCGGTGGCGCGGAGATCTTTTCAGCGCGCGTGCGGTCGATTATCTGCGACCACAAGATCGACGGCGATGAGTGGCTGAATACGGCGCGGCTGGCGCACAAAATGGGCTTCAAGTCGACGGCGACGATGCTCTACGGCCACGTTGAGAATGACGAGGATCGCGTTGACCATCTGCTGAAGCTGCGCGCGCTGCAGGACGAGACCGGCGGCTTTCAGACCTTCATTCCGCTGGCCTTTCATCCCGAGCACACGCCGCTTGACCACCTGCCGCCGACGACAGGACTCGCCGACATCCGGCAGATCGCCATCAGCCGGCTCCTGCTGGATAACTTCCCGCACATCAAGGCCTACTGGCAGATGATGACGCCGAAGATCGCGCAGATTGCGCTGCGGTTTGGGGCCGATGATCTGGACGGAACGGTGGTCGAAGAGAAGATTTACCACGACGCCGGAGCGAAGACTCCGCAGGGGATGACGCGCCGTGAGCTTTGCCGGCTGATCACCGAGGCCGGCCGCGTGCCTGTGGAGCGCGACACGCTGTACCGCCCCGTTCAGCGGACTGAAGACAGCTTTGTGGTGAGTGTGTAGGGCAACTGCAGCGCCTTGTCTCTTCGGGCCCTGGCCGTTGCTACGGCGCGCGTGGCCGGTATCGTCGATGTTTCCATTGCCGCCGACCGAAGGGAAGATCCCCTGTCTGCATCAGGCAAGGCGAGTGTACACCGGCGGAGCATGGTGAGGCAGCAGCAGCCTTTGAGCGTGAAAATACGCTTCTTCCCGCCGGAGGATTCCTGAAGCATCCGCTGGTCGTAAACTGGAAGAGAAGAGGTTGGTCGGTTCGCAAGTTCAGTGAAACTGTCTGCCAGAAGGATGGGCGGATCCAAATGGATATTTCTCCTTCTCTCAGGGCTTTCTGTTTTGCGCGAAGATTTGTTCTGCCTGTGGTTCTGTCTGCGCTGTGCGCGGGATCTCCGCTGGTTGCCGCAAGCCGTTCGAGGATACCGGACGCGCCTCTGCCTGCTGCCTTAGCCATCGATCCTGTTGCCAATCCAGTCGGCAACCCAGCCGCCGATCCCGCCGCGCCTGTTGGCGGCGTTCCGCTTCACGCCGGGCGCATCTTCATTCCGCGGCTGAACACCCCTCCGCGGATCGCGGATTTTCTGGGCGAGATGCTGAGCGGCAGCGCGCGGCAGATGTTGCGCGTCGACAGCTTTGTCCAGCGATATCCCGAGGACGGCAAGCCGCCGGATGAGCCGACCACTGCCTTCCTCGGCTATACGTACAAGAACCTCTTTGTCGCCTTTGTCTGCAACGACCACAATCCAAAGCTGATCCGCGGGCACATGCTGGCGCGGGACTCGTTCTCCGACGACGATTACGTGCGGGTGATGCTGGATACCTTCCATGACGAGCGCAGGGCCTTTGTCTTCGAGAGTAATCCGCTTGGCATCCAGGCCGACGCCATGTACAGCGAGCAGAGCGGCTACGATTTCTCCTTCGACACTGTATGGGATACCTGGGGAAGACGCACGCGCACCGGCTATGTTGTGCTGATGCGGATTCCCTTCGCCAGCCTTTACTTTGCCAAAGTCGCGCCGGGCGGGATGCGCACCTGGGGAATCATCCTGTTTCGTTATGTCTCACACACCAACGAGCGAGACTACTGGCCGCGCAGCAATCACAACATCGCCGGACGGCTCACGCAGGACATGGGAATCGAGGGCTTCAGCGATGTCGCGCACGGCCAGAACATGCAACTTGAGCCCTACGCGCTGGCGCGGAACCTGCGCCAGTTGAATACCGTCAATCCTCTCGATCCCTACTTTGAACACAAGCACCTGCAGGGCTATGGCGGGCTGGACTCCAAATTTATCCTGCGAAACAGCCTCGTTCTCGACACCACGCTCAATCCAGATTTCAGCCAGGTTGGCATCGACAACCCCGCGGTACCGAACCAGAGGTTTCCACCGTATTTTCCGGAAGTGCGGCCCTTCTTTATCGAGAACAGCAGTTACTTCATGACGCCCTTCAACCTCTACTACACGGACAATATTGTTCTGCCGCAGTATGGCGCGCGGCTTACGGGCAAGGTCGGGCGCTGGGCCGTAGGATTGCTGGGCGTCGACGACAGGAGTCCGGGGCTGGCGGTTCCCCCAGGCAATCCGGAGTACGGATCGCGCGCGCACTACTGGGTGGGGCGCCTGAATCGCGACCTGGGCGCGCTCTCGAATGCAGGCGTGATGTATGCCGACCGCGAGTTCCAGAACTCGTTCAATCGCACCGGTGGCATCGACTACCGCCTGCGTCTGCGCAACCGATGGACCGTGACAGGGCAGGGCATCACGTCGGCGACGCAGAACCTGAGCAATTCCACGGCGGGCGAGCAAAGCTGCGAAGATACGGCGCTCGGCTGCAGCGGGCAGGCGTGGATGCAGTCCATCAGTTACAGCGATCTGCACTGGAGCTGGTGGACGCAGTACACCGATACGGCGGCCGGCTTCGTCACCGACACAGGATTTTTTCAGCGGCCTGACGTTCGCGAACCAAACGGCCGACTCGGGTACACCTTTCGGCCTGCGAGCGGCCCGATTCTTTCGCACGGGCCCAACCTGTACATGGAGCGCATCTGGGACCACACCGGCCTTCCGCTCGACTACTATTTCAACCCGTCCTACTACATTAACTTTCAGCATGACACCAGCGTTTCGGCCTCGCTCGTTCTGGGGCAGGATCGCCTGCGCCCGATCGACTACTCCGCGCTCAAGAACAACGTGGAGTGGCACAGTCACACCGAGCAGATCAGCTTCTACTCGGCGCCCAAGCCGTATCTGGCCATAAGCGCCGGCTACGACCAGGGCGCCGTGGTCAACTACTCGCCGCCATCCGGACAGGGACCGGCGCCGGTGCAAACCTCCTCGCCCAGCCTGAACCTGGAGGTGAAGCCTGCCTCAGGGCTGGATCTTCAGAACAACTACGTCTACACGCACTTCTCGAATCTCGCAACGGGCGAGGATGTCTATGACAATCACGAGTTGATCTCGCGCTGGAATTACCAACTCACCCAGGCTGCGTCCTTCAGCTTGATCGGCCAGTACATCGCCACCCTGCCGCACCAGGATCTGACGGATCTTACGAACGCAAAGACGCTCTTCGGCGACGCCCTGTTTACCTATATGCCGCACCCCGGCACAGCGCTCTATGTGGGCTACATCGGAAACTTCGCCAATATTGACCGGTCGCTGTGCACGCGCGAAGCCGGCGGCGTCTGCAACCCAATGGACCCAATCCTGCCTCCAACGGGATCCTCATTGATGAACGACGGGAAGACCATCTACGTGAAGATCAGCTACCTGCTGCGCTTCTAAGCCCCCGGGATGCAACGGTCGGTCCTCGATGGCCGGCGGCGAGGGGCGGAGCCAACTTTTTTGCCGGATTCCTGCTTCGGTCGCACATCCCGCCCCGCCTGCCGGCGCATCCAACAGATGAATGAATGCGGCTAGGCGCGTAATGCGAAGCCGCGATTCGCTCTCTCGTTCAAAATCTCAGGCACGAGGTCTTGCATGAAGGTTCGACTGGGTCGTACAGTAGCCGTCTCGTTTTTAACCGCTCTGGCATTGCTGGCCAGCGCCTGCAAGTCATCTCCGAAACCCGAGGAAGCCACGAATCAACCGGCTCCGACACCCGCACCGTCAGTACCCAACATCAAAGTCACTCCTCCTGTCCAGGCGAAGGCGAAAGCTCCCAAGCCTGGCCCGAACGCCAAGAAGCAGCCCGCCACCGAGGCCTTCGGCAAGGGGAAAGCAAGCGTCCACTTCAAAGGTAAGACGCGGCAGCCCTCCTTCTGGTCCGAACAGTTGGACGTCGACAGCTCCGGCAACCCGGTTTTGGTCGATGAGGCATGGGACAATCACGACAAGATCTTCTACGTCAGCAACGATCGCACCTTCACCTGCGGCGACGGGCAAACCGCCACGGGTTCCACGTTGATGGCCATTTATGCCAAGGGGAACCCGCGCAAGCGGCCGGCTGGCTCGGGATGGTGGGTTACGGAACTGCACAAGGGCGACTGCGCCGTGCCCAGGGATGATATCTATGGTTGCCGCTTCGATGCCGCCGGTAACAACAGCGATTGCGGAGAAGCCAAGATCATTCAAACCGAGACGGATGACGTGACCATTACGCCGCTGCCTCAGTCCGGGGACTCGCAAGGCGGGGCATCCGGCCAGGCCACGCCCGGCACAGGCAACTCTTCTCCCACTGCTCCCGTCTCTCCCGCGCCGTCAGGAACTGGTTCAGGCAACCAGTAGAATCGGGATCCCATAGGTCGGGCGCCTGCTCTCGCGGTCATGTCTGCCGCGAGAGCAGGTTCAGGCCAGGTCTGTGCCTCAACTCAAGGTGCTGTGGAGAGGCTGCTCGGGTGAGATGGCGCGCCCCGCTGTGTGATTCAATAGAAGAGATGGGCAAGCCTCGGAGGTCGACAATCAGGGGGCGATGGATCGCCGCCAAGCGCAAGGCGCGCGAATACGCAATGGTCCTGCGTGCGCTCGCAAACACCTCACACCCTGTACTCGTGCAGATTGTTCCCACGCGCTACTGCAACCTGAGTTGCGCCTATTGCAATGAGTACGATAAGGTCAGCCAGCCGGTTCCGCTCGATGAGATATTCCGCCGCATTGACGCGCTGGGCCGCCTGGGCACGGCCATGATAGGCATTTCGGGTGGTGAGCCGCTGACCCACCCCGAAATCGAGGCCATCATCCGCCGTATCCGGAAGACGGGCGCCATCGCGGGCATGATTACCAACGGCTTTTTGTTGAGTCCCGAGCGCATTCTGAGCCTGAATGAGGCGGGTCTTGACCACATGCAGATCTCCATCGACAACATCGAGCCGGACCAGGTGTCGAAGAAGTCCCTGAAGACGCTGGACAAGCGCCTGGAGATGCTCGCCGAGTACGCGGAGTTCCACGTCAACATCAACTCGGTGGTCGGCGGCGGCATCCGCAACCCGAACGATGCGCTTGTGATCGGCAGACGGGCGCTGGAGCTTGGCTTCGAGTCCACCATCGGCATCATTCACGATGGCGACGGCCAACTGAAGCCGCTCACCGACGAAGAGGCGCGCGTCTTCCACACCATGACCAATCGCAAGAAGACCAACTATGCGCGGTTCGATCACTTTCAGGAAGCGATCGTGCGGGGCAGACCGAACAAATGGCGCTGCCGCGCTGGCTCACGCTACCTGTATGTATGCGAGGACGGTCTGGTGCACTACTGTTCGCAGCAGCGCGGTTTTCCGGGCGTTCCCGTGACGGAGTATAAGCGCGACGATGTCAAGCGCGAGTTTCTGACCGGCAAGAGCTGCTCGCCTCACTGCACCATCGGCTGCGTCCACCGCATCAGCTACATCGACCACTGGCGCGCCCCGCAAAACCGCATGATCTCACCCGGCGGCCATGACCTGGTGCAGATCCAGAATCAGACAGCAGACAGCAGGCGGTAGACAATCAACAGCACGCAGCTTCAGGCTGGCTGTCTGCGTGCAGTTTCCTATTTGTGTGCTTCCGCCCTGTGTGCTTCCGCCATGACCTGATCGATGGTCTGGAAGAGCTTGCTGGTGTCGGCTACCTCGACATAGGGCGCGACGTGCGGGGCGTTGGTGACAATCCAGATCGTCGGCGTGTGGGTGATGCCGATCCTCTCGCCAAGCGAGCGGTCGTTGTTTACCAGTTGCGCCAGCTTGCCCGTGGGGTCGACCGCGAAGGGCAGCGGAATGTTATGAGCGGCGGCAAACTTCCGCGTCCAGGCGTTCATCTCGGGCAGGGTCTCAATCGAGATCTGGTTGGCGAAGATGTAGTCGCGGTACGCGTTGCCCAGGGCCTCGCTCTTGGTGTCGAAGTAATGCGCGTTTACCGCGGCCTGGTAGCTCCAGGCGTGATAGGGCAGGGGAAAGTCGTGGCGAATCCACGGAATATGGTACCTTTCAGCGGCTTCTTTCAGCAGCGGGTTGTCTATGCCGCACATCGGGCACTCCATGTCGTCGAACTCGACGATTGCCACGCGCGCACCTGGCGGGGGCTTTAGGGCCGAGGCGTCATGCACCTGTGTGGTTTCAGGCGCGCCAAACTGGGCGCGCGAAACAGGGACAAACAATAGCAGTGCCGCAGGCAGCAGGGCCAGGGCGAGACGAGTAGATTGCAGTCGCACGGGGAATCGAACGGCTAGGTTCAGTGACATAGAAATTTAGACAACTCCCTTCAGGTATTGTAACGGGAGTGATTGCAGGAACCAAGGGGCTAACGGCGGTTCTCGGGATTGGAATCGTCCCGCTCGCGCCGCCGCGCGGCGATCCATTGCCGCCATTTGTAATCGGCAATGAACGATCCCGCAAGAACCAAAATTGCGACGACAACGAAGACCAATTTCATCGGATCAGGGACCGTCTACAAAAACTATACGAGACTGGCTCGGTGACCGTCCGCGGATCAGGGCAATCGCACTTCAGCTTTCAAGACGATTTGCGAGCGATTTTCGGTCTTCCTGTCACCCTGAGCTTGAGCGACGAAGGATCTGCCCTGAAAATTCCAGGTGAATCACAGCACCCGTCCGCCCACCACGATGTCCTCCCGACGAAGGAGGGATCCGCGGT
>JABEBX010019837.1_pt1 | contig 21068 bp, 16 predicted proteins | sample 7245971 | NCBI WGS metagenome assembly JABEBX01 (sample SAMN14506365, study PRJNA622280) | hot springs metagenome | biome: hot spring [ENVO:00000051]|acidic hot spring [ENVO:00002120]; feature: spring [ENVO:00000027]|sediment [ENVO:00002007]; material: sediment environment [ENVO:01001048]... | reverse complement strand
CCTGCCCATTTGCCCTCAATGGAGTTACATCATCCGACCACGGCTCGCACCCACCGCCAGTGGACCTTAAAAACACGAAGTTGTTTTTGCACTGGCCCTTAGCGCAGCCGCGGCTTGCGGGCTAACAATCGCGGGGCGGGCTTGTGCCGATTCTGTCAACATTTCCACCCCTGTCCAGCCATCCCAAACACTGATCAGCCTCTCATCGGGCACATCTGATTGGGCGGACTTTGGTGGTCCACAGTTCATTAACTCCACCACCAGTATTACACCAGTCTTTGATTCCCATGCAAACACAAATTTCTCAAATGTTACTGCGGTCAATGCCACAGTAGGGGGTTTTACTTATCCTTTTACCTTTTCAGAAGGTTATTCTCCCTCTTATCCGGAGTTCACTTGGACTGGCGGAACCCCCAACTCGGCAGGCGATTCGGATGAATACGCTTACGACGAAAGTGGAACGACAGGCTCTGGCTTGCAGTTCACGCTAGCAGTCGCCGGGAACACTAGTGAAACGGTCTATGTGGCCTCTGGTGCTTATGACGGAAATGGCAGCGCCGCCAATTCCGTGCCGCTTCCCGTGCAGCTTAACGCTCAGCTGGGTTCCGATGCGGTTGTTACCAATGTGGGCATCCTGCCCGCAGGCTATTTTGCATCCAACCAATGGGGTGTCTATGGGATATCCCTGGACAACTCATCGACGAGCGGCCAGCTCCTGACAATAACGTTAACCCAAGAGGCGTCAAGGGGATCCCTGAACATTTACGCAGCTTGGGTCCCGGTTCCGGAGCCGGCCTCGCTTTGGCTCTCCGGTGGTGCGGGGGCGCTTGGTCTATTACTGATGCGGCGGCAGCGACGAATAGTTTAATTTTCTAATCCGGAATCCGGATTAGAGTTTTCCCGCAGGTCGGCGGCGGACACGGGATTCCCGCCGACCTTTTGGATCTACTTGTGAAGGGGCGATGAGGAACTCAATGCGGAATCGGTAAAATAACAAGGAGAAACACATGCGAATCGTTCATACTTCTAAGTTTGGTTTTACGCTCATCGAATTGCTGGTGGTAATCTCTATTATTGCCCTGTTAATTGCGCTGCTTTTGCCGGCGCTAGCCCGGGCTAAGCAGTATGCAATCACGATCAGTTGTGCGGCAAGGTTGCGATCGCTGGGGCAGCTTACGGCGGAATACACTTCCACTTACCGTGGCTATTACCCTCCGGGCGGTTACGATACATCCTATGGGAATGATGCCGAGTGGTGTAATTTACTGTTTTATTATTCAGGGGAACCGGTGCTGCCAAATAACGATGCTTACCTAGGCCAGATCGGTGGGCAGAACGGCCTCAACCGCAATCCATTGCCCCTCGGCTTGTATCCCAAATGGGCGGATCTCTTTCAGGATCCTGGTGCTTTGATCCCCAACTCCCCAAGCGAAGTTCTGCCCTACGGTTCGTGGCCTATCAATTATGCGGCTAATCCGTGGGTCATCGAGGGGGACCTTTTCTCGCCTCCGCTCGGTCCCGCGCAATGTCTGCCAACCACGGCTGTCCAAAATCCAACGGATGTGATACTCTACGGTGATGCCACGCAAACATTCGCAAACGGTGGAACCACTTGGCTTTACTATTGGATATGGTTCGGGGCACCCACTCAAGCGGATGAACTTGCAGTCATCGATTCAAGCCTACCCGGAGGGACTTTTACACTCGATGGAAACATGCTGGCGGATGTTAGTTCGATAGGTGGCAACTCGGATTACCCAAACTCGAACTCTATTTGGGCAGCGGGCATGCGTTTTCGCCATAATCTGACAGATTCATCCACTTCCGGGGTCGCTAATGCTGTCTTCTGCGATGGCCATGTGGGTTCGATAAATAAAAATACGTTGCACCCACTGAACATATTGGTGAATCCGTCGCAATTCTAAGTTGCACATACAGGCTGACAGCGCAAAGTCCTGCGCTGGCCGTCGCGGGCCATCCGCGGCGGATTATCATAATATTGGCTCTGAACTATGGACCGTGGCATAACTCACCAAGTGTTAACAGGAGAACCCATTCATGATGGCACCACTAAGTAATTCCCTCGTCCGTGGTGGCATGTGCGCGCCCTGCAAATCTGGATCTGATGGGGGCAACTTGGAAGGAAACTCCCCAGCGGCTGGGTTGAGGCCGGAATCTATGACCCGACGTACTTTCGCGCTGTCCGTCGTTGCCTCGTCGATTGCGTTAGCTGAGGGTGGACGTGCGTCGAATGGAGCGATTCACGAACGCCTCGTGGAGGCCATCCCTGAAGAGGATACTCACGCCGTCTTCTCCAATCCGGATATGGGCTGGTGCGTGTACGAGAATTACGCCGTGGACCAGAATCCGCATGGCTCCTCAACTTTGCTGACATGCCCAAACGAGAATTTTCCGGGGGTGGACTACGCCGCCTTGCTGTTCAGTTGGTACGATATTGAGAAAAAGGAGGGCGTTTACGATTTTTCCAAGGTGGATTACGCATACGATTACTGGAAGAGGCGTGGAAAAAAGCTGCAGTTACACATGAGCACGGAATCATGGCTCTGGTGGAGTGAAAAAAATCCACCCGCTGGGAAGGGCCCCCCGGATTACGTCGTAAACCGGCTTCCACCCAGCCAGCGAGAAATGCGAAGGTCTGCCGGAATACCGTATGTTGAGTTGGACGCGCGTAATCCTTATTATCGCGCGCGACTGGAAGCCTTTCTCCATAAGGTGGCGGAGCACTTTTCCGCAGATCGCGCAGTTGAGCTAGTTGATCTCCGCGGGTTCGGTGTGTGGGGTGAATGGCACAACGGGTATATTTTTGAGAATCTCGCTGATATTCCTATCGAGTACAAGGAACCTCTTTTGGAAAAACGTCGCAAAAACTTGAAGGGAATTATTGACATCTGGTCCGAAGCATTCAAGCATAATTATCTGGCGCTGAGTTTTTCCTACGATCCGGACGGTCCAAAAGAATATTACTCCGGCCCGGTAAATCGTTTTGTCCCGGCCTGCACCAAACATTACGAGGGATACCTGCGATTTTCCGCCTTCGATTACGCGATGACCAAATCCAATATTACACTGCGACGCGACGGTTGTGGTGGAGCAATTCATTCCAATGAGCGACTTTTCAACGAGAGGGCATTCAACACGTTAGTGAAGGGACCCATGATGTCGGAGTTTTTCGGAGGATATACTGTAAACTTTAAGACCGGTGAGGAGAAATATGTTCGCTGGATGGTAAATGACGCATTGAGTATTCATCCAAATTACATCGCACTTATGGGGTGGCAGTCTTTGGACGCACTCGCATTCCTCAGAGGGCAGCCTGACCTCATTCGGCACGGTATGACCCACATGGGATACCGATTGTTGCCAAAAAAGGTGATATACTCTAGGACTGTTGGGGCCGGAATGGTGATCAACATTAAGACGATATGGGTGAACCGAGGAGTTGGGCGAGCGATGCGTAACCATCAGTTTCATGTGGGGCTAAGGGATGTCCGTGGGGCATTAGTGCTGGAGTCCTGTATCGGTAAGTTGCCCACCAGCCGATGGATTGCGGGCCAGGAATATAAGGCTAGTTCAAGGCTTTCTATTGGTAATACCATGGCAGGCCAATACACGCTATTGATTGCGCTGAGCGATGGTGTCTCTGGCCAGCGAATAAACCTTCCCGTCAAAGGCGGGCATTCCGGATGGTACCCGGTTGGCCCGCTTGAAATCCGATGAAGCTCGGATGTTCGGAAGGAGGCGATTCGTTCGCCAATGAAGAGTTGGCCGATAACCTCGGCGCCAAGATTTGTTTCGTTTCGAGGGTATAGTTTTGCCAAACTGTTTAATAGCTTCCTATTTTCTTGCCTGCTGTTGGCCACGCCCATCGGCGTCCGTATCCGCTGGTGATGACGATGCACGGCGAAAGGAAGCTCCGATGTCCATGAATATGACACCGATGTTCAGGAGAAACTTTCTATGATGAGTGAAATTGGTAATGAGACCCTGATCGGATTATCCCGGCGCGATGTTTTGAAAGGAGCGGGCTTGGTTGTTGGAGCGGCGACAGTTCCCTTGCTTGATGTCGCGGAACTCACCCGTGTGATGCCCTTTGCGCGTGCCGAGCGCAATGGCCAGTCCGTTAAAGTTTTACTGGATACCGACATCGGGTCTGATATTGATGATGCGGTTGCCCTGTCCTATCTTTTATCGGAACCTAAATGCGAGCTACTCGGAATTACGACGGTAACTGGCAAGCCAGTTGTGCGTGCTATGATCGCCGACGCAATTTGCCGAAACGCTGGTCGGAAGATTCCCATCTTTCCTGGGTTGGAAAAACCGTTGATCATTCCGCAGCGCCAAACAGATGTTCCGCAGGCGTCAGCGCTAAGCAAATGGCCCCATCGCACTGAGTTCCCTGCTAATCAGGCTATCGAATTCATGCGGCGGACAATTCGCCAGAATCCGCACCAGGTTGTGCTTCTCGGAATTGGTGCACAAACCAATATCGCAACGCTATTCACGATGGATCCTGATATTCCAGCACTATTAAAGGGTTTGGTGACAATGGGCGGCAACTTCACCCCCATCCGTTGGAAACAGGCGGGTCCCATTCCAGTAGAATGGAATATTGGTAATGATCCTCAGGCGGCCGATATCGTATATAAATTGGGGATGCCGGTACATCATTCGGTCGGCTTGGACGTGACCACCCAGTGCACGATGGCGGCCGGGGAAGTTCGCCGGCATTTTGCCGACCATCTGTGGCGTCCCGTGCTTGATTTCGCGGCTGTTTGGTTTCGGGCCGAGGGTTTCCCTGTCATTACCTTCCACGATCCGCTGGCGACCACCACGATTTTTAACAATCGCATCTGCCGATTCGAAAGTGGACGGGTGGACATCGAAATAGTAAGCCATCGGCTACAGGGCTTTACCATGTGGGATCCGAAGAAAGAAGATTCACACCAGAGGGTCGCGATGGGAGTGGATAGAGCGCTGTTTTTTGAAACCTTGTTTGCCCACGCACGGTAATTTTCTGTGTGGATAGATTGGAGAAGCAGATTGGGGCGGAACGGTGGAAGTTACCGCTTGGAATCAGAACATAAGAGGATGGGAAAATGATTATTGTTGGATCTTATCCGATCGCTGTGGTGATGTGCATTGTTACCATGCTGTGTTGGGGTTCGTGGGCTAACACGCAGAAACTGGCAAGTAAGGAATGGCGGTTTCAACTCTTTTATTGGGATTACGCCATCGGCGTTTTTCTGCTGGCCCTCATTCTGGCATTTACCATGGGCAGCATTGGCGGCGGTGGACGCGGGTTCCTGGCCGATTTGCATCAGGCGGACATGAAATGGCTGGAATCAGCATTTCTGGGCGGAGTGATGTTCAACCTGTCCAATATATTACTTGTTGCGGCCATTGATATTGCGGGGCTGGCTGTGGCCTTTCCAGTGGGAGTCGGTCTGGCGCTGTGTCTTGGTGTCGTTACAACCTTTCTTGCGACCAGACAAGGCAATGCCCCCATGCTGGGATTGGGGGTGGCCGGGATATTGATTGCCATTATTCTCGATGCGCTGGCATATAAAAAACTGACCTCCACCGGCAAAAAAACACCGGTGAAAGGCATTGTTATTTCCATAGCTGCGGGTTTGCTCATGGGATGGTTTTATAGTTTTGTGGCTCAAGCCATGGGAAAGATTGACCCACATACACATGCGCTCCAAGCCGGTAAACTTAGCCCTTACACCGCCATAGTTTTGTTTTCAGCGGGTGTATTGATATCCAATTTCATCTGGAACAGCATAATGATGATTAAGCCGTTATCCGGTCCGGCTGTTGCGTTCGGCGATTATTTTACCAAGGGCAACGCCCGTCTTCATGCCATAGGCATTCTCGGTGGAATTATCTGGAACCTTGGTATGAGCTTCAGTATCATTGCCTCCACCACGGCGGGACCGGCGCTGGCGTATGGGTTGGGGCAGGGTGCCACCATGGTAGGCGCATTGTGGGGCGTGTTTGTCTGGAAGGAATTCAGGGAAGCGCCGGCGGGGACAAGCAAATATCTGGCGGCAATGTTTTTATTTTATCTGATTGGTTTGGGAATTCTGGTTGCATCAAAACTATAGGAATCAATCTCATGCGCGAAAAACACATTCTTGTTATTGGTAGCTCCAATACCGACATGATTATCAAATTGGACCGTATTCCCCGTCCCGGAGAAACCCTTCTGGGCGGCCAATTTATCACCGCTGCCGGTGGAAAGGGGGCAAATCAAGCTGTTGGAGCGGCAAAGGCCGGTGGCCGGGTAACTTTTATTGCCCGGATCGGGCGGGACATGTTTGGGGATAAGGCTGTTTCAGGTTTTCTCCATGTGGGTATCAATAGCGATTATATTTTCCGTGATCCGTCCAGCCCATCCGGTGTGGCGTTGATCTTTGTGGCCGGAAATGGTGAAAACAGCATTGCTGTGGCTTCCGGCGCAAACGCCAAACTTTCACCGAATGATATGAGAAAGGCAAAGAAAGCCTTTGCTGGAACCAACGCGCTTTTAATACAATTGGAAACTCCACTGGATACCGTAATGACTGCCGCTGAAATGGCCGTCAAGGCGCATATTCCCGTGATTCTGAATCCCGCGCCGGCCCGCCGTCTGCCCGACAGGCTGCTAAAAAATGTTTCCATCATTACTCCTAATGAGACTGAGGCCGAAATGCTTACGGGAATCAAAGTAGTCAACAACATGACCGCTTCGAAGGCCGCCGATAAACTGCTGGCCAGGGGAGTGAAGACCGTGATTATTACATTGGGGCCGCGCGGCGCTTTTATGGCGGATGGAACTCATAGAAAGCTGGTTTCGGGTTTTAAGGTCAAAGCTGTGGATACAACCGCCGCCGGCGATATTTTCAATGGCGCTCTCGCCGTGGCACTGGCTGAGGGGAAAATACTTGAAAAGGCGATCGGTTATGCCAATGCGGCGGCGGCCATTTCCGTGACCCGGTTAGGGGCGCAAACATCGGCACCAACCTGCGAGGAGATAACGGCGTTTCTTAAGGCCCGGACGTGAAATACTCTTCCGAGAAGCAACGGTGCCTTGGGCGATATGTTGTGCGGGCCACGTTGGCGGGTTTGCATATGCAGAAAAAGGGAAAGGGAAAGGAAATCGCATTTGGTGGGCCGCGATAACAGCATAGTACCACAGAGGAGGAAGGCACTTGCTTGGCCAATGTATTGATCTATATTCAGCCATTTCAAATATCGAATAAGAGGCTCAGACGCGGCGGACATCAATGATGCAAGGCACCATAAGGTCATATTGCCGCTAAGCTGCAGAAATTTAGTGCGCGTTGTAAACCAGCGTCCTGATCGTATAACATGCCACACAACCGTTCGACGGCGAGGCTCAATCTTGTGCTTATATGGCGGAGGCCCAAAATGGATGATTCACGGCGAGAATTTATTAAACAGGCTGGCGCGGGGCTGGCGGGATTGATGTTGGTGCAGAACCTAAGCGCCAAGATCGCGAACGAATCACATTCGCCCACGGGGACAGAGGCGATGTTTCCGGGTCTGATTCCGCTGCCGGCGAGCATTCATCGCTTGGCGGCACCGGCATTTTTGCTGGACAATGAAGTGAAAATTGATATTGCACATGCAGGGCCTTCTGGAGCGGCGTTGTCTGATTATCTGACAAACAAGTGCCATGATCGGATGGGCTTACGATTTGCAGCCCCGCATTTTCTCCGCCGGGAATGGTGGCAATGGATTGGCGTGGAAATGCCACAGCCGTGGCACCAAAATTAGCGCAAGGAGGACACCCGGTTATCCAATGTCCAACCGGTTATCTTTACTTTGATTACCTGCCGGCCACTACGCCGGTTCAAAAGGTCTATTCTTACAATACCAACATGATTCATGCAATGGCGATCCCGGCGGAAGATCAGAACATATCATAGGATCCTCTTCAATAAAATATGGATTAGCTGAAGTTTCCATGTGGAAAAGTTCTACATTTTTGATGGCGGAGTTTCCCAGACATTGGGAGTACATTGAAAGATTTATTGGGGGAAAAGCGGAGTGTACAGAGCATCGGTTGAAGACCATGTTAGTCAATAACTGGCAATAAATCGTAGACGATTTAGTTTCCATTGGCGTATTAAGAAAAGAAAATAGGCTCTTACTCCTCAATTCTCCAAAGTCACGCGGTCTTTCTTTCTTGATAAGATCGGCCAGAGCATTACGCCGAGTGCAAAATACCGGTGGCGGGAATTTGTGGGGCAAATGCGGTAGAATGATTGCTATGTTTACGGGCCTCATACAAGCGGTGGGTACGATACAGGCGGTGATGGATACGTCATCTGGTCGGCGAATTATTGTTGATGGCACCAACTTAGGACCGACCTCTTTTGAAATTGGTGAAAGCATTGCCATTTCCGGCGTATGTCTCACGGTGGTGCGCATTGAACCGGGGCAGCGGTTGGAATTTGACGCGGTGCGTGAAACTCTGACCGTAACAACATTAGTCTCAAAACATCCCGGCGACCGGGTCAATATGGAACGCTCTTTACGGGCGGGCGATCTACTGGGCGGGCATTTTGTGCAGGGACATGTTGATGCGACGGCGCAGGTTGTCAAACTTCAGGCTGATCCCGCGGATTGGCGGATTTATTTCTCCCTGCCGGAAAAGTGCCGGGATATGATTGTTCCCAAGGGAAGCGTGGCCATTGATGGCGTAAGCATGACGGTGGCAACGGTGGAAAGTGAAAGTTTCAGCGTCGCGGTGATTCCGCTGACCCGGGAAAAGACCACGCTGGGAACGCTTGAACTGGGCAACCCGGTGAATATTGAAACCGATATTCTCACGCGCACCGTGGTTACCTATTTGAAAAATCTTGATGGTGCGGCGCTGCAGCGCATCGCCTCGAATTCGGCCGATCGGATGATCGGAGCGTTGCCATGAATCCTTATCTTCCCACCATTGGCATTACCATGGGCGACCCGGCCGGTGTCGGGGCTGAGGTAATCGTCAAGGCTCTGGCTGATCGGGAAATACGCAAACTAGGACGGTTTGTGATTTTCGGATTTAATGAACTCATGGCCTACTGCGCCGATCTTGCGGAAATTGAGCCATTCTGGTGGCGCGATCAGCATGAACGGTTACGGCCTTATGACCATGATGTGGTGGTGCTGGATTACGATGAATTTTCCTTTCTGGGCATGGATGTGCGGGCGGCCTCCAAACAGGGTGGACTGACTTCCATGAAATTTGTCACCGATGCCATTGACGCCGCAAAAAAAAATCAGATTGATGCCGTTGTCACCGGTCCGATCTGCAAGGAAAGCTGGAAACTTGCGGGCTACACACGCTGGCCGGGGCATACGGAACTGCTGGCGGAAAAAACCAACGCCCGGCGCTACGCCATGATGTTTGCGGCCAATGATCCCACGGCGGCGGCGGGAACCGCTTTGACCACGGATACGGCAGGCGCATCTCCAGCACCACATAAAGGCCTGCGCGTGGTGTTATGCACCATTCATGAAGCGCTGTTTGAAATCCGCCACAGCTTTAAGATCGGCACGGTGTTTGATCCCATTGATCTGGCGCATCAGGCGTTACGGGACTGGTTTGGCATTGAACACCCACGCATCGCGGTGTGCGGATTAAATCCGCACGCCGGGGAAAACGGCCAATTTGGCGATGAAGAAAAGCGGATCATTGAGCCGGCGATTCTTATGGCCCGGCAGCACGGCATTGATGCGCAGGGGCCCTTGAGCGCGGATACACTTTTTTATAAAGCCGCGCAGGGGGCGTATGATCTGGTGGTGGCCATGTATCATGATCAGGGCCTTATACCCGTGAAACTGCTGGATTTTAATAACAGCGTGAATCTCACGCTGGGGCTGCCGATCATCCGCACCAGCGTGGATCATGGAACGGCATTTGATATTGTCGGCAGGAACAAAGCCGATCCGGGCAGCATGAAGGCGGCCCTGACCATGGCGTGCCGGATTGCGGCGCAAACGCATAAAAAGAAGGTTGAAAATCGCACGCCTGGAACACAGTAAAACAACGGGCATTGAGGAGTTGTTACAACTTGTCCAAAGATCTTCGTACAGAACTTTCCGTCCGCAGTGAAAAAGCGATTCTCGTGGGAGTCATTCTGCCGGATTCAACGGCTGATCCACGCGATCCGCTGGGGGAACTGGCCTCGCTGGCCCGCACCGCGGGCGCCGAAGTGGTGGAACGCATTATCCAGCAGCGGCAAAGCATTGATCCGGGCACTTACATCGGCCACGGCAAAGCCGGGGAAATCGGCCGGCTGGTGAAAGCCCATGACGCGGATGTGGTGATTTTTGATAATGACATGTCTCCCAATCAGTTGCGCGATCTGGAAAAGATTTGTGAATGTAAGATTCTGGATCGCAGCGAGTTGATTCTGGACATTTTTGGCACGCGGGCCAGAACCCATGAAGCACAGTTGCAGGTGGCCCTAGCCCAGATGGAATATACCTATCCGCGCCTGCGGCACATGTGGGCGCACCTGGAGCGCATCGGGGCCGGCGCCGGAGCGGGTGTGGGCGCGCGCGGACCGGGTGAAATGCAGTTGGAAATTGACCGCCGACTGGTGCGGGACAAAGTATCGGATTTGAAAAAGCGCATCGCTCAGGTGCAGGAACGCAAGAGCCGGGAAGTTTCAACCCGCAAGGAGCAGCACTTTACCGTAAGCCTGGTGGGGTACACCAACGCGGGAAAAAGCACGATGTTCAACACGCTGACCGGGGCGGGAACGTTTGTGGAAGATAAACTCTTTGCCACGCTGGATACAAAAACGCGGCAGTGGCGGCTGGGCAGCGCGCACAGCGGGTTGCTTTCCGATACGGTGGGATTTGTCCGTGATCTGCCCCACCATCTTGTGGCATCATTCAAAGCGACATTGGAAGAAGCCACCCATGCGGATTTACTGCTTATTGTGCTGGATGTTGCGCACCCGCACGCCATGCAGCAGCTTATCAGCGTGCAGAAGGTGCTCCTGGATATTGGTTGCTCAAATCAACCGGCGCTACTGCTGTTAAATAAGACTGATGCGGTGGCTTCGCCGGATGATCTGGCGTTCTGGCGGATCAAATTTCCATCGGCATTGCCGGTAAGCGCAAAAACAGGTGAAGGCGTCTCCCGGCTTACGGATGTGGTATTGCGCACCATGCTGGGGGAATTGATGCATGCGGTGATTTCCGTGCCGCTGTCCGACAGCAAAGGGATTACCTTTCTGGAAAAATATTCCACGGTGTTGTCACGGGATTATGACGCCGTTCCACACCGGGTATTGCTGGAAGCGCAGATCAGTGCGCGGATCATGGAACAGATGTACAATCACGCTCATCACCCGGAGATTGTCCGGCAGAAACGCATAAGTTCTCCGGGCGACGCCGGACCATTGCCGATGCCGGTGTCGCAACTGCTGCCGGCGGAGTTTGGCGACCGCCCGGCTACGGCGGGCAAAACTCCTGCGCCATAAAATGTGAATTTATTCTTTCACGATCCCTAACTTGGGATAATCAAACTTGGGATAATCAAGTTGCATCGCGCATGCCTGCGTTATAAGCCGGGGCAATTCGGATCACATCAGCGTTTATTATTCAAGCGCCCTGATGCTTTCTGCAATCCGAAATTGAATGCGGATGGGCATAAAGCCGCCAGTGGGCAATTGATGCACTGGGGCCTGCGGGCGTTGCACACAGCGCGGCCATGGGAGATCATGAGATGGGAAAACAGCGTCCAGTCAGCACGCGGGATTAATTCCATCAGGTCGCGTTCCACTTTTTCCGGATCATCATGATGCGATAATCCCAGACGCCGCGTCAGGCGGCCCACATGCGTATCAACAACGATGCCGATTTGCCGGCCAAAGGTGTTGCCGAGAACAACATTAGCGGTTTTGCGACCCACACCGCGCAAAGCGATAAGTGATTCCATCGTGTCCGGCACATTGCCGCCATGCAGGGTTACAATTTGCCGCGCGGTCTGCAGGATCGATTTGGCCTTGGCCCGGAAAAAGCCGGTGCTTTGGATAATGGTTTCAATTTCTTTTATATCCGCATCAGCCAATGCGTGTGCATCCGGAAATCGCTGGAACAAAACCGGTGTGACCAGATTGACACGGGCATCGGTGCATTGGGCGGAGAGAATTGTGGCGATCAATAGTTCCAGCGGGGAATTGTGGTGCAAGGCACAATGGGCATCCGGATAGATCCGTTTGAGCAGATGCAGAATCTCATTACTGCGGTTTTGTCTTGCGGCAGCGGATTCACGAACGCCACGTGCGGGAGAACGATCAGCTTTGATTCTGGCACCCCCGCCAGCGGAGCCGGGGGCTATGCGGCGGTGCGGTTTGGGGTTCATTCTCTTTGCATTGCTTTTCTTCATGGTATCTCCACTTGTATTGGGAGCGTTACAGATTCGGTGGATGACGTTTCCCATGGGTACGCATACCACCGCATTATCATGCGGTGCTCTATGGATATCAACGCGTCATGAGCACCGGATTTAATCCGGGGGTTGATTGAGATGCCTGAATCTACCACCGCATTATCATGCGGTGCTCTGTGCCGCGCACCGGCGGGGTGCGGGGAATATGCACTTTTATTTTGGCGCGGTGGATGGGTCAATGAGCTTGGCCCTTTGCGCCAGTGTGCGGATAAATTCCCGTCGCTTGGGGTAATAAATACCCCATCCCTGGATAAATACCAGCGCCAGCAACACGGCCATCTGGAATCCGCCATTACGCTCCGCAGCGGCATGATCGCGTTCGAACGCCGCTTGATGCAGTGCCGCCTGCGCCGATCCGGTATTCACATCCTGTACCCATATCTTATGTTCCCGCCGGACAGCCGGATCAATTTGCAGCAGTTGCCCGCCGAGAAGCATCGCCAGTATCAACACCGCGCCCAGCCGCAGCCAGACCCATATATCGATGGCATTGAGGTGAAACGCCATTTGAAAAAGCACGGAAAAAAGCATCAGGAACAAACAGACGATCTGAAAAATGGCAAACAGCGCCAGGATGTTGCCAAAAATTGCACCGGCAAGTTCTTTGGATTGATTTAAGTGCGGGTTAATGGTGGCGGCATGGACACCGGCGGCGGAGATGGTATTGAAAATCTCCGGCGCCGCCAATAATCCAAGAATCAGCAGACCGCCAAAATAAATGGACAGACCAAACCAGAATAAAACTTGTGTGATCCGGAAACCAGCCAATACAGGATCTCCTGAATAAGTACAAACCGCGCCAAAACCGGGAGGTTTTGGCGCGGCTGTCCAATCTTGCCCCATATCCGTGGCCAGATGATCAACGATAAAATTCGATGATCAGGCTGGGATTAATCTGGAAGGGAATTTGTTCCGGCATGGGCAGCGCCACCACTTTGGCTTCAAGCTGCGCCGGATTGAAATCCAGCCATGCGGGCACCTGATGGCCAGCCATGGATTCCATATTTTCCCGCAGAAGTTTGGCGGTTTTTTCACGGAATGTCACGGTCATTCCCGGTGTGACCTGAAAGCTGGCAATATCCACTTTTGCGCCATTGACCAGAATATGGCCATGGGCTACAAGCTGCCGGGCTGCCCATATCGAGCGTGCCACACCGAGGCGGCGGACCACATTATCCAGGCGTGTTTCAAGTATCTGTTGCAGTGTGACGGCGGTGTTGCCCTTGGCTTTTTTAGCCATGGCCATATAACGCCGAAACTGTTTTTCCAGCACATTGTAATGGGCCTTCATGCGCTGTTTTTCACGCAGACGGATACCATATTCCGAGAGCCGGCGGCTGCGGAATCCGTGCATACCGGGAGCAACAAATTCACTTTTATTGTGTTTTGGGAGATCGGCGATTGCGACGCCCAGGCGGCGCGAGAGACGGACCTTGGGTCCTAAATAACGGGACATGGAGTTTCCTTTCTTGCCAACAGGAACCGACACACATAACGGTGTGGCCTGGAAGCATTCAAAGCCGGCGTACCGGAATGACATCGGTCAAACCGGCCTTCTCGGCGGATGTATAGATTAATAAGAATACGGAATATGACCATGACAGTCAAGGTGATTGTCAATTTTTGCCATAACCACGCGGAAATTCGAAGGTTGATATGAGAATTTGTTCGGCAAGGTTAATGGATTTTTGTAGATGTTCAGATTTTCAAACATGAAAGCCAAAGATCATCCCTCCCCTCCGGCAATTTGGATTTGAATAGTTGAGCAGGCGATCAGGTGACCGCAGGTGGAATCTTTCCACATACGGCAATAACACTTTGATTCCAGCCTTATTTGCTCACTTGATCTCTTGCTCTATATTCACATGCTCTATTTTGGCCGACTGCCAAAATCGGGGCGACAGGATTCGAACCTGCGACCTCTTAGTCCCGAACCAAGCGCTCTAGCCAAGCTGAGCTACGCCCCGTTGAAAGGAATATAATATCCGAAAGTTTTGAATTTATCCATATAGCCGGGAACATCGGCGCATTTGGGGTGAGTGGCGCGGGTGAGTTTTACCCCCGCGATCCCATGACTGGTACGGACAAATTGTCACGCCCCTTACCGATCCCACCGGCCATGCCGCATACGACATGTTCACCGCTTATACGTATACTCCTTTCAGCAGGCATCGGATCAGGGACCCGTGACCGTTGAAGCCGCCCCAGGAAACTGGGAAAAGCGTGACTTCGCTGGTCGGCCAGACGGGCGATCTAAAACAGGCCCGACGGCAATTAGATAACGTCAAACAATCTCATCAATTGGCGGGTTAGGCTGTGAAACAATAACTTCGTACTTTCTGGCGGGTTCTTTTGGCCGCGGCTTTGTTGCTCGCTGCTTACAGCCCCTCAAGGCGAGGTATACTCGTTGCTCCTGCCTCGCCGACAGTCAAAATTTCTGTGCCATAAAATGTGAATTTATTCTTTCACAATCCCTTATGTGCCATCACCAGTATCACTAAATGGTTTTTTCAGGATAGCACCGGTATCGGCGCTGGTGACCATACTGGCGTAGCGGCCCAGATAGCCATGCCGAATTTTCGGGGCCGGCTGCCGCCAGTTCTTCCGGCGGTTCTCAAGTTCTTGAGCAGACAGACGAATATTGAGCTGCCGTCCGGGTATATCAATTTCTATAATATCACCGGGCTGAACCAATGCGATCGGACCACCGGCCGCAGCTTCCGGAGATACATGCCCGATACATGCGCCGCGTGTTCCTCCGGAGAACCGTCCATCTGTGATCAGTGCCACGGAATCGCCCAGGCCGCGCCCCATGATATTCGCGGTAGGTGCCAGCATCTCCTGCATTCCAGGTCCGCCCTGCGGGCCTTCATATCGAATAATGACCACATCGCCGGCTTTCACTTTCCCTTCCAGGATACCGGCAGCGGCGGATTCCTCCGACTCAAAAATAATCGCCGGCCCTGAAAATGTCAGCATTTTCACCGCCACGCCTCCGGCTTTGATCACCGCTCCATTCGGGGCCAGATTGCCGAATAAAATCGCCAAGCCACCCTGTTGCGAATAAGCCCGCTCCAGCGGTCGAATTACGTCCGCATCTTTTACCACGGCTTGAGCGATATTTTCACCGAGGCTCTGTCCGGTAACGGTCATGCATTCTGGGTGCAGAGTACCCGGCTTGCCGTTGATCGTCCTGAGAATGGCGCTGATACCTCCAGCTCGGTCTATATCCTGCATGTGGTGGATCCCGGCGGGTGCAACTTTACAGATATGCGGTACGCGCGCGGCAACTTCATTAAGCGACCGCAGCTCGAACGGGCATCCCGCCTCCTGGGCGACCGCCAGTGCATGCAGCACCGTGTTCGTGGATCCACCCATCGCCATATCCAGAGCAAAGGCATTTTCAAACGCCTTTCGCGTAAGAATATCACGCGGACGGATATTTTTTTTCACCATTTCCACAATCGCCTTGCCGGCCCGCAAAAATAATTCGTCGCGGCGTGGATCGGTTGCCAGAAGCGTACCATTGCCGGGTAATGCCAATCCCAGGGCTTCGCACAGGCAATTCATGCTGTTGGCCGTAAACATACCGGAACAGGAACCACAGGTCGGACAGGCGTTCTTCTCAATTTCGGCGAGTTCTTTTTGAGTGGTCGTGCCGGCGGACAATCCGCCCACACCCTCAAATACGCTGATCAAATCGATAACGCGGCCGGTGGACGGCTGCACCCCGGCGCGCATCGGGCCGCCGGAAACGAAGACTGTCGGTATATTGACCCGTGCTGCGGCCATCATCATGCCGGGAACAATTTTGTCACAATTGGGGATACACACCATGCCGTCAAAGCAGTGCGCACGAAGCATGGTCTCAACGCAATCCGCGATTAATTCCCGGCTGGGAAGGGAATATTTCATGCCCCCATGTCCCATCGCGATGCCGTCATCAACGCCGATGGTATTGAATTCAAATGGCACGCCGCCGGCTTCCCGCACCGCCCGACGAACTTTCTGCCCCACCACATCCAGATGCGCGTGTCCGGGAATGATCTGCACAAAACTGTTGGCGACCGCAATAAAGGGTTTATCCCAATCGGACTCGTCGCGAATAACGCCCGTGGCTCGAAGCAAACTGCGATGCGGTGCGCGAATTGCCCCACGTTTGATTGTATCACTGATAGCCAAAGCAAATCTCCTATTACCTTATTATATCATCACTCAGGGATTGTGAAAGAATAACTTCGCAATAACTTCGCATATAACAGTTTATGCCACGGTTCGTATTATCATCCCAGAGCGCCGCCAAAGCCGGGGGCCATGTGCTGTTTGGTTGCGGTTACGCCGCGCTGGAAATGTTGAATGAAACGGGGTGATGAATCAAACGGGGGTTTCTTTGGTGGGGTAATGAATGTATCATTCTTTTGTTCCGGCGATTATGCCGGAGTTGGAGAATGTTTTGCCATGGCGGCAATGCAGGAGCGTGGCGTGAATTTAATCTGGATGAATGGAAAACTCGTACCGCCCGATCAGGCCGCGGTGAGTATTTTTGATCATGGCGTGCTGTATGGTGACGGCGTTTTTGAAGGTCTCCGGCAATACCATGGTCAGGTGTTCCGGCAGGCTGATCATATTAAACGACTGTACGCCTCCGCGCGGGCCATTCGGCTGGAGATTCCTTACACAGTGGTGGAAATGACCGCTGCGATAGCGGCAACCCTGCAAGCCAACAAGCTTACGGATTCCTATATCCGTCTCGTGGTGACACGGGGTGGCGGTTCACTGGATATTTCACCCGCCAATTGCGACACACCCGGCGTTTTCATTATTGCCGGACGGATTCAGATGTATTCCGAAGAAACGTACCGTAATGGCATGGCGATTATCACAGCCAGTACGCCGCGCGTGGCGGCGGCGGCGCTGTCGCCACGTATCAAAAGCCTTAATTATCTCAATAACATCATGGCAAAATGGGAAGCCATTGACGCGGGCGTAGCGGAGGCGGTCATGCTGAATCATCTGGGGTATGTCTGTGAATGCACCGCGGATAATATTTTTATTGTGCAGGACGGGCAATTAATTACACCATCCGAAGAGAGCGGCATACTTCTTGGCATTACACGTTCCGTGGTGCTGGAAATTGCCCAGCGAGCGAAGATTCCAACCCGGCAAATCAATCTGACGCGGTATGACCTGTATACGGCGGATGAATGTTTCCTCACCGGTACCGGGGCGGAAATTGTGCCGGTAACCAGTGTGGATAAACGCGCCATCGGCGATGGCAAAGCAGGCGTCATGACCCGGCAATTAACCGATGCGTTCCACCAGTACGTCCGCGCGGTGTAAATGAGCGGATGCAGGCCGCAGTGATTGATTTTTTGGACAGAAGTGTTAGGGATAGATGGTGAACAGGTGAACGACGGCACGCCTGCGGTGGCGGCAGAGGAGAAAGGCGATGGAACTCCCTATTCTGGGCAATGGGATGGTCATGGCGAACCACACCGCCTTGCCGGTTGGGCAACATTCATCGCCTGAACTGAAGATTAACTTATTCCGTTCTCTGTTCCGGGGACGCCCGGATGTTTATCCGCAGCGATTTCAAAGCCGTAAAACCGGCAAATCCGGCTATCAACCCGCATGCGGCAATGAATGGGTTCGCGGTGTGTGTGAAAAACCAAAAATCCGCTGCATGGATTGCACCAACAGCCGCTATCTGCCGGTTACAGATGAGGTTGTGCGCTGGCATCTTTTGGGCAGGGATGACGGCGGCAAAGAATTTGTAATGGGCGTCTATCCGATGCTGCAGGATGAAACCTGCTTTTTTCTGGCCGTTGATTTTGACAAAGCCCACTGGACTGAAGATGTAAAAGCGGTTCTTGAATCTTGCCGCCGCTTGAAATTACCAGCATATCTGGAAAGATCGCGATCGGGAAACGGCGGGCATATATGGCTGTTTTTTCAGCAGGCAATACCCGCCGCGCTGTCCCGGCGGCTGGGATCCCACCTGCTGACAGAAACTATGGAACACCGCCCGGAACTGGGGCTGGACTCTTATGACCGCTTCTTTCCAAATCAGGATACGCTGCCGCGCGGCGGTTTTGGCAACTTGATCGCGCTGCCGCTGCAAAAGGCAGCAAGAGAAAAAGGTAACAGCGTGTTTCTGGATGACGATCTGATCCCGATTCCTGATCAGTGGGCATATTTGTCCGCAATAAACAAATTAAGCCAGGCCCAAGCCGAGGAAATCGTTGCGCGAGCTGAATCAACAGGCCGGTTGATAGCGGTACGGCTTACTCAATCCGCACCGGATGATCCATGTCCGTGGACCCAGCCACCCTCGCGCCGGCGCCGCGAACCAACCATGATCGGACCGCTGCCGGAGAACATGGAATTGATTCTTGGCAACGACATTTACATTGCAAAAGAAAATCTGCCGCCGATGTTGCGAAACCGATTAATCACTCTGGCCGCATTTCAAAATCCGGAATTCTATAAAGCGCAGGCGATGCGATTGCCGACGTTTGCCATTCCACGGATTATCGCCTGTGCGGAGGATTATCCGCAGCACTTGGCGCTGCCGCGCGGCTGCCTGGAAGAGGTTACAGCATTATTGAAGAGTCTGAAAATTGGATTTACCATCCGTGATGAACGTTGCGTTGGAGTTGAATTGTATGTGACGTTTCACGGCACTTTGCGGGATCAACAACAAATCGCCGCCAATGCACTAATCACGCATGACACGGGTGTATTATCCGCCACAACCAGCTTTGGAAAAACCGTTTTGGCCGCGTGGCTTATTGCCCGGCGCAGAGTGAACACGCTGGTATTGGTACATCGCAAGCAACTCATGGAGCAATGGATTACACGCCTGTCCACATTTTTGGGAGTACCCGAAAAATCCATTGGCAGAATCGGCGGCGGGCGCAAAAAGCCCACCGCGCTGCTGGATGTGGCGATCATACAGAGCCTGGTGCGCAAAGGCGTGGTGGATGACCGCGTAGCCGAATATGGTCAGATCATTGTGGATGAATGCCACCACCTCTCCGCTCAGAGTTTTGAACAAGTCACGCGGCGGGCAAAGGCCAGGTATTTCCTCGGCCTCTCGGCGACAATGACGCGCAAGGATGGGCATCATCCTATTATTCTCATGCAGTGCGGTCCGATACGGCATCATGTGGATGCAAAACAACAAGCCAAAGCACGGCCATTTGAGCATACGGTTCTGGTGCGGCCCACCGGATTGCGTTCCGGCGTGCCACCAGATGCGGATCCCCGTAAAGCGTTTCAAGCGTTATATAACGAATTGATTGCCGATGCGGAACGCAATGCGCAAATATGTTCCGATGTATTGGATGTAGTTGAGCAAGGAAGATCACCGATCATTCTCACCGAGCGGCATGAACATTTAACAGAACTTGCGGCCCGGCTTTCTCCGAAGGTTGCCAACCTTATTACGCTGCGCGGTGGGATGGGCCAAAAGCAAATCCGCGCGGTCACAGCACAATTGGCGGCGATTTCGGAACATCAACCGCGCGTGCTGCTGGCGACGGGAAAATACATCGGGGAGGGTTTCGACGACGCCCGGCTGGACACGCTCTTCCTGACATTGCCGATTTCCTGGCATGGAACCATTGCGCAGTATGTTGGCCGACTTCATCGGCTGCATGATGGTAAGCGTGAAGTGCGTGTATACGACTATGCTGATCTGGATGTCCCCATGCTGGCGAAAATGTTTGATCGGCGATGCAGGGGATATGAGGCGGTGGGATATAAAATACTGCTTCCGGGAAGCGCGGTGCCGGGCTGGCCGGTGGATGTACCGCTTCCCATTGATCCGCATTGGAAAAGAGAATATGCGGCCAGTATTCAGCGCCTGATACGTGATGGCGTGGATACGCCACTGGCCAAACTGTTTATTCATGTTGCCCCGGAGACGCCCATTGGCTCGGTACACGAAAATCAGGCACGCAGTCATGCCGAGGCTTTTTTGTACCGGCGGCTGGAATCACTGACCCCGACCATTGGACTATTTGCGTTGAATGTACGCCTTCCGATTGCATTTGACGGCCTGGGGCAAATGGAGGTTGATTTGCTATGCCATGAGGCTGGATTGGCCATTGAAATTGATGGTTCCCAGCACCTCAACAGTGTTGATGCCTATCGCAGCGATCGTCGCAAGGATCAACTATTGCAGGAAAATGGCTACCTGGTACTGCGGTTTCTGGCGCAGGACGTTGGCAAACGATTGGACCATGTACTGGATGCAATCCTGCGAGCATTGACAGCCCGGCGTAAAGCGTAGGGCAATAAACCAGGACTTCGGCGGATTTGGCCGGCCAAATTTTTTGCGCCATTAAAATAACGCGGCGGCCGGTTCACATCAGTAAATCAAGCGCCGGATTTCACCCGGTGCTCGTGGCACATTGAGATCCAAAGAGCACCGGATGCAATCCGGTGGTGTGTTTGCAATTCTAACCCGGAGTTTAGCCCGGAGTTTAGCCTTTAAAAACAAATAAAACCCTTGCATAGCAAGGGTTTTATTCAAATTGGCACTTTCCGCTACTGTGAACACCCCAGTAGCTCAAAG
>JABEBX010022506.1_pt1 | contig 21120 bp, 19 predicted proteins | sample 7245971 | NCBI WGS metagenome assembly JABEBX01 (sample SAMN14506365, study PRJNA622280) | hot springs metagenome | biome: hot spring [ENVO:00000051]|acidic hot spring [ENVO:00002120]; feature: spring [ENVO:00000027]|sediment [ENVO:00002007]; material: sediment environment [ENVO:01001048]... | reverse complement strand
TGTCAATTGCTGCAATATGGTCTGCATCAAAAGCATGTTTTAATCCAAAAAAATAAGCCATCAAACCCAAACTTGACAAGATAGGATTTAGTCGAACTAGATAAAAAAAGGCCCCCCATGCTACAAGATTAAAAAGCACAACAAAAACAAACAATGCTGTAGTACGTAGCTTTAAAGACATACCCCCCTCCAAAAAGTATTATTTTGTGAAAATTTGTAACACACATAAATGACATTTCAATTGAATATTAATTACATAAAAACGCTATCAAAAGCTAAAATTTAACACAAGTCAAAGAAATTTGTAATTAGCTATGCTATATAAATTTTTGAGAGTGTGAAGTACAGTGTTTAGATTTGATTTGTTTTTATTTGAAAACCACATCCAATATTGTATAATGTGTATGTGGCAAAAATGTTGAAATTAATTCTTATTATAAAAGGTGGTTAGTATGTATTCAAATATACTATCAATAGCAAACTTTATTTACCTTTTAAGCGCTATCGTTTTGATTTTTGGTTTAATTGTTAAAAAAAAGAATATTGATTTTATAGGAAAAGCCCTATTTGTTTTGGCTTTTTTTACAGAATTTCTATATTTTGCGCTAAGAACAATGCAAACATATCAAAAAGGATACAACTATCTGCCCGCTACAAATGCTTTTGAGTCATTTGTGTTTTTCACATTATGCTTAGGCTTAATACAAACAATAATGATTAAAAAAGCTTCAAGTATTATTGTGCTTTTTAGCTCAATTATCATTAGCGCTACAATCTTGTCTTTGTCAATAGCTGGCTTTAGCGAACATATTGAGCCACTTATTCCTGCTCTAAAAAGCAATTGGCTAACAGCGCATGTCATTACATCATTTTTGGGATATGCTGGGTTTGCAATAAATTTTATAGCAAGCTCGTATGTGCTATACTCATCAAAAAAGTACTTTGATAAAGCCATAGGTTCATTGGCATTTGGAGCTATATTAAGTTTGATTGTCACTGTGTCTATCGTGTACATAGCGCATTCTCAGATTTTAATTACGGGTATTGTATTTTGGATATTAATTGCAAGTATGTTGTTTGTTTTAGGATTTATTGTAAAGCCTTACGAAAAAAAAGAGTGGATAGAAAAACCTTTAATATTTGGTTTTGTATTACTTACCATTGGCATTATTACAGGCTCAATTTGGGCAAAATACGCATGGGGCGGGTATTGGAGTTGGGATCCAAAAGAAACATGGAGTTTTATTACATGGATTGTGTACCTTATAAATTTACATTATATAAGAAAAAGGAAAAGCGCAAGGTTTTTGGCTTATTTGGGTATAATTGGTTTTGTCTGCGTAATCATTACTTATTTGGGCGTTAATTTTATTTTGCCCGGGTTGCATAGCTATGGGTCAAATTAATAAAATTATAGACAATATATACAACTTTTTAAAAAGCTTAACATTGACAGTAGTACTACTTAGCTTAATAGCTTTTTTTAGCGCAATCGGCACGTTTGCAAATAATGTTAAGTTCTTGCAAAATCTAGGGCTATCTAACATTTATTACTCTAAATGGTTTTTGCTTTTAATTGTGCTATTTGTAGTAAACCTCATACTATGCACGCTAAGCATGATACCTAAAACATTAGCTATATTTGAGCCAAAGTCTCCAAACAAAATATTTCGCTCGCACGATAAGTCACGCACGCAAATACACCTAATTAGCCTACTTAAAGCCAAAAAGCTCTATATACAGCAAAAAAATGGGCTTATTACAGCATACAGATACCCCATTCGAAAATTTGCCGTATATGGCATACATTTTGGTATACTGATTGTTGCGCTAGGCGCACTAATAGGCTCAATATGGGGATTTCGCGGCATAATGGAGATTCCACAAAATCAATCAAGTAATCTTGTCATGCTAAGAAACAATTACCTCAGCTTACCTTTTTCTGTTTATAATAAAAACTTTACTATTAGTTTCTATGAAAACAAAGACATACCTTCGCAATACAAAACTGATGGCTATATTATTGATTCAAATCAAAAAATACCCTTTAGTGTAACTGTTAATCATCCTTTTATATACAAAGGCATATGGTTTTATCAGGCAAGTTACCAACTTGACCCACACGACAGTTATATCATTTTAAATGTGAATGATTCTAAGGTTCAACTTCATTTGCACAAAATAACGATGGTTGACAATGCAAGGATTTATTTAGCCAATTTAAGCTACTATAACTCAAAACCCATAGCGCTTTTGTATGTAGCCCTACCTCAAGGTGAAGCTTCTGGTTGGATTAAGCTTGGCGATAGCGCCAATTTGGGCCCAATAAACATAACATTTTCAGATGCAAAAGAAAGCTATATGACAGTTTTAAGTGTAGCAAAAGACCCAAGCTCAACAATTGTGTCAATTGGTTTTATAATGATAATTCTCAGTTTACTTTTAATATTTTTAAAATTTAGACGCAGGGCGTATAAAATAGAATCAATTTAAAAGTATTGCTTAGCATATTACTAAGCAATACTTGTTGATTAAATTGAGTTGTATTTTCTCAATATTTGTCTTGATCTAAATGGATAGGCAAAGAATATCAAACTTCCACTAAATATATGAACAAGCCTACTAAATGGAAGCATTAAAAACAATGTAAGACCCATAAATATGTGTAGTTTGTAAATAAATGGTATACCATTTAGATAATTTACAGCACCTGGCTTAAATAACACAATGTGTTGTGCGTAATTGGCAAAATTAACCAGCCAATCGCCATTTTTATCTAACAAATAAGAATATGGAATACTCATTAAGCCTGCTGCAACGGTCAAAAATATCCACAATAAAACAATCAAATCCATTATAGTAGATGTACTAAATATATACTCGCTAAAAAACCTGCGAATAATTAGCAAAAATGCACCAATAATACAAACAATACCAGATAAAGTGCCAGCATATATTTCCACAATCTGGTGTGTTTTATCTGTTAGACCTAACAACCCAAAGATATAATGAGGTGTTAAAAGCCCCCCTAAATGCCCAAAAAATAGAGCTATTATGCCGATGTGGAATAAATTGCTTGCAACTTTTAACTGCTGTTTTTCAAATATCTCGCTAGAGCTAGATTTCCAAGTAAGCGGAGCATATGCAAATCTCAAGAGACTTGCGCCTATAAAAACAGCTAAAACTATGTAAGGATAAATGCCAAATAAAAAGTAATTAATCCAGCCCATACAAAACCTCCTTATTAAGTAGCGCTTCAAAGACTGAAGCATAAGGGCTATTGACATATAAGAGCTTATCAAAAATTTTCTTCAAAACATTGCTATAGCGTTCAATCTCTTTTATAGCCATATCTTTTGGTATTAATGACAAATATTCCAAGTAGATAGGCAAATAGTCTGGTGTGTGATTTTGAGTTAGTTTCAGGTTTTCTTTTGAATACTTTTCAAGAAAAATAAGCAGTTTTGAACCTTTGTTTTTATTATCTTCATCATGTTCAAGCAAATATAAACTACATGATGGCGTTAAATCAAAATTGACTGTATAATGCGATTGAACTTCTAGCATATCAGCATTTTCTAGATACTCAAACAAAGGCATTACAATATCCAACTTATTAGCTATAGCAAATTCTTTTAACTCGCCTAGATGATTGATTAGCTCTTTATCTGGGTATAAAAGCAAAATAGACAAAAACTTTAAAGCTTTCATTTTTATGCTTTAGTTTTTTGCTTTAAATAGTATGCAATGACAATTGAAATTGCAGCAAGTACCATAAATACGACAAAACCTTTCGCATACCCTTCATTTTTGTACAATGCTACAAATTCCCCCATAATGGGCGGTATAACAAAACCTCCAAATGCACCAAGCCCTCCTACCCAGCCAGCTGCACCGCCAACAGCATCGCTTACAAGCTTTGGGACAAGCTTGAATACGGCAGCGTTATTTACACCCATGCCTACTGCTAAAATTATCTCTGATACAATAGCAACACCTACAGACTTGGCCACAAATAAACCTAAAGCGCCAATTAGCATTAATACAAGAGAAATAATGGATGTATTTGCTCCGCCAATCTTATCGGAAATAGAACCACCCGCAATGCGAATGGCAGAAGTCAAAATTGAATAAGTAGCTGTAAGCAGTCCGGCGTTCACAAGACTTAAATTAAAGTACAATTTCCAGTAAGTCGGCAGCCATGCAGTCAACGCAACAAAACCACCGAATGTGGTAAAGTACAAAATTACAAGCAGCCATGTTTTATGGTTTTTAGCAGATATCATTAAACTTTCAATCAAGCTTTTTGATGGAAATAGTTCTTGACCAAGCTTTCTTGCAAGCTCTTGCGCTTTTTTATCGTCTAAACCTTGCTGTTTTAATTGAAAATAAGGCGCATTTTTGCCGGTAAAGTAATAAAGCACCACGCCTAATACTAAAAATCCAAGCCATATTAAGTAAGAATTTAACAATCCCACGCTATGCAAAGCTATAGGCAACAAAAAAGAAAATATGCCAGGCGCTAGATTTCCAACGCCTGCGTAAAATCCAAGTGCAAAACCCTGTTTATTTTGGGGAAACCAATACGACACTTGACTTATACCCACAGAAAATGTAGCAATACCAGCTCCGCTTAATAGTCCAAATACCAATAACCACAGATACACACCGCTTCTCAAATTATTATGTAAGACCATATAAATGATAGCAGATAGCCCAATTAGCCCAAGCACAGATATAACCATTAAAATAAGAAACGGTTTTCTTCCGCCTGTCGTATCTACCCATGCTGAAAATGGTATTCTAAGCAACGAACCAGATAAAGCAGGCATAGCTACAAGCAATCCAACCATCTGTGGTGTAAGAGATAACACATCCTTAAATTTCGCCGCTGTTGGACCAAAAAGCGCAACTGCAGCAAACCCAAAAAAGAAACCTAATGTCGCTCCAAACAAACCTTGAGCGGGCGTACCTTTAATACCTTCCATGTTAACCTCCAAACTCATATTGGCTCAATCCTTCTAAGCCCCTTTGTTTAAAGTTATCCTGAACATATTCTCTGTGATGCGTAGGTATTACAAATCGATCTTCATATTTAGCTATGGCTAAATACCTATACATTTCATATGCCTGTTCAATTGTCATATTTGCGGATTTTAAGATGTTTTCATTAATTTTGTTATCAACAAGCTTTTCTCTATAAAATGCTCTTAGCGCCATCAGTTTTTTCAAAGCAGTTACAATTGGTTCTCTATTTGAAGCACATAGCAAATTGGCTAAATAGTCAATTGGCAAACTAAGCGATTCAATATCGCCAAAAACTGAATCGCTTTCAAATAACTCTGGCTTATTAATTATGGGTGAGAGTGGGGGTATATAAAAATTCATAGGAATTGTTCTAAACTCTGTGTGTAATCCAAAAGCAATCTTCCACTCGCAAACCATTTTGTATACAGGCGAGTTTTGAGCAGCTTCAATGAAATTTTGGGGTATACCATCTTCTATTGCTTTTTTAATGACTGTTTCATCGTGCGGATCTAAGAAAATTGACATTTGAGCATTGTATAAGTCTTTCTCATTTTTAGTCTTAGCAACTTCTTCTATCTTATCTGCATCATAAAGCAATACGCCAATATATCGGATTTTACCTACGCAAGATTCTGAACACACAGTTGGTTTTCCAACTTCTAATCGCGGATAACACAGTATGCACTTCTCTGATTTGCCAGTTTTGTAATTATAATAGATTTTTTTGTATGGGCAAGCGCTTACGCACATTCGCCAGCCGCGACATTTGTTTTGATCAATCAACACAACGCCATCTTCATAGCGCTTGTAAATCGCACCAGATGGGCATGAAGCCACGCAAGCTGGGTTTAGACAATGATTACACAGCCTTGGCAAATACAGCATAAATGTATTTTCAAACTCGGCATAAATCTCTTTTTCTATCTCATTAAAATTATAATCGCACTTTCTTTTTTCAAACTCGCCTGCTAGGTCATCTTCCCAGTTTGGCCCCCATTCAATATCAATTTCTTTCTTGGTTATTGTAGATATTGGCTTTAATGATGGAAAATGCTCTTCATTGGAGCGTTTTAAATACTCATAATCAAATTCAAATGGTTCATAATAGTCTTGTAATTTAGGCAAAGCAGGGTTTGCAAAAATATTTGCCAAAATACTGGCTTTTGAGCCTAAATTAAGCTTTAAGGCATTATTGTCTAATTTCCACCCGCCTTTATATTTATTTTGATTTTCCCAATTCTTAGGATATCCTATGCCTGGTTTTGTCTCAACATTATTAAACCACGCGTATTCAAGCCCTTCCCTTTGCGTCCATACATTTTTGCATGTGATTGAGCATGTATGACATCCAATACATTTATCTAAATTTAATACCATTGAAAGTTGCGCCATAACTTTCATAGAGCCTCCCTGCTTTTTTCCTGCTTTGACCAAAGCACTCTATCAAGCTTTCGAACTATAACAAAATCATCCCTGTTAGACCCTATCGTCCCATAATAATTGAATGAATAAGATAATTGAGCATAACCACCAATCATATGGATGGGGTTAAGCAGTATCTTGATAACGCTATTGTGAACTCCAGCACGCGTTTTTGTTTTATCGGATATTGGCGTGTTGATAATTTTGTCTTGTGCATGATACATAAAAGCGCTACCTTGCGGTATCCTTTGGCTTACCACAGCTCTAGCTATCACCACACCATTTTTGTTAAATGCTTCAATCCAATCATTGTCGTTTATGCCAATTTGTTTTGCATCTTTTTCACTAATCCAAATATGAGGCCCTCCTCTAGATAGGGTCTGAAGCATTAACAAATCTACGTATGTTGAGTGAATGCCAAACTTTTGATGGGCCGTGCTCCACTTTAATACAAGCGAGTTTTCATCTTTGTTAATATGCGCTAGAGATTTTGCATCAACCGGGGGTTTGTATATGGCAAAATTTTCGCCAAAAATTTGCATCCATTTATGGTCTTGATAAAATTGAATCCTACCTGTTAGAGTACGCCAGGGTATGCGCTCATGAGTGTTTATATAGTTTGCGCTGTATGGTATTTCTTTTGATTCAATACCGCTCCAAATAGGCGTTGTGCAGGTGCGTCTTGGTTGAACTTGCAAATCAAAAAACCTTAGAGTGTAATCTTTGGATGGCCTTACGCCTTCATGTTTATTGCCAGTTTTACTAGCTAAATTATCCCATGCTTTATTTGAAACAGCGCCATTGGTTTCTGGAGCAAGGGTTAAAATTGCCTCGCATACCTTCTTTGCATTGTCAATTGAGGCTTTACTGTCAATCTCGCCATTCAACCTTTTTAAAAATTCCACTTCTTCTTTAGTATCCCATAAAACACCCTTTGCGCCATTGCCATTTTTTTCTAATAGCGGTCCAATGGTAATAAACTGTTTATATACGTTTGGATAATCCCTTTCGATGACGCTAACTTGTGGAAAATTTTTACCTATTGCTATGTCTACATTATCAGTTTTCCAATCTTTTGGCTCAAAAGCTTGGCCCAACTCAGTTGGTGTATCATGCATAAGAGGCGATAAAACGATTTCTTTTGCTTTGCCTAAATGATCTTTGGCCAATTCTGAAAATTTTTTCGATAAAGCTTTAAATATATCCCAATCGCTTTTGCTTTCCCATAGTGGATCAAGCGCTTTAGAAAAGGGGTGTATAAATGGGTGCATATCTGTTGTGCTTAAATCCTCTTTCTCATACCAGCTAGCAGCTGGCAGAACAATATCAGAGTATATGCAGGTTGTGGACATACGAAAATCTAGCGTAACAAGAAGGTCAAGTTTTCCTTCTGGCGCTTGTCTAAAAACAATTTCTTTTGGTCTGTCGCTTTCTGATATTTCTTCCGCTAAAACGCCAGATTTTGCGCCTAAGAGGTGCTTTAAGAAATATTCATGGCCTTTGCTGCTTGCGCCCAGTAAATTAGAGCGCCAAACAAACATGTTGCGCACAAAATTTACGGGGTTATCTGGGTCTTCAAAAGAAAACTTAATGTTTCCTTCTTTTACCTGTTTAACAAAATACTCAATTGGGTCAACATTGTTTTTTTCAGCATCCTTTACAATGCTAATGAGGTTTTTATCCACATAAGGCGCGCTAGGCAACCATCCCATGCGAATAGCTTTTACATTAAAATCAGCTACAGAGTAATCTTTATAAAAATTTTCTGCTAATGGAGACAATAAGTTGTCCGTTTTTACATTTTCATATCTAAATTGGTCTGTGTGAAAATAGAAAAAAGAGGTGGAATTCATTTGTTTTGGCGGTCTATACCAATCTAAGGCAAATGCTATAGCAGACCATCCAGCCAGTGGCCTTACTTTTTCTTGGCCTACGTAATGAGCCCATCCGCCACCAGATTGACCGATGCATCCACACATTGCAAGCATATTAATAACGCTGCGATAAATTGTATCTGTGTAATAGTAGTGGTTTACACCAGCACCTATTATGACCATTGATTTTCCTTGTGTTTTATAAGCATTTTGCGCAAATTCTCGAGCAATTTTAATAATTAGTTCTTTTTTGACGCCTGTAATTTTTTCTGCCCACGCCGGCGTATATAAAGCATCTTCATTGTAACTTTTAGCTGCATTATCATCGCCTAAACCTCTATATATGCCATAATGCGCACCTAATAAATCAAAAACTGTTGCAAGCAGGTATTCTTTGTCATTTTGGTTTATTTTAACGGCACATACTTTTCGCTTAGTGATTGAATTATTTAAAAAGTCAGCAAATGCTACATCTACAATATGGGTTTTTGTATCTATTAAAGACAGCTTAGGGTCAATATTATCATCTGTAATAGCATCTTTTGCATGCAAATTCCACTTACCGCTTTTATCATATCTAAAACCAATGCTACCATTTATAATCGATAATTTGCCCGTAGTTGAATCAATAACTACTGTTTTCCAATCATCGTATTGATGAACTTTATCCAATATATCTGAAGCCCTTAAAAATCTTGATGGTATGTAATAATCACCGCTTTGCTCTAATATTACTAAATGCGGCATATCTGTGTAAGATTTCACGTAATTAACAAAATACTCATACTGACTATCTATGTGAAACTCTTTAAAAATCACATGGCCCATAGCAAGCGCAAGGGCTGCATCTGTACCAGGTTTTGGCGCTATCCACACATCCGCAAATTTTGTTGCTTCGCTAAAATCTACAGACACGACAACTGTTTTTGTTCCTTTATAGCGCACTTCTGTATAAAAGTGAGCGTCTGGTCTTCTGGTTTGAGGTACATTCGAGCCCCAAAGCATTAAATATGTTGAGTTATACCAATCAGCTGACTCTGGCACATCTGTTTGTTCGCCAAATACCTGTGGTGAAGATGGCGGCAAATCACAGTACCAATCATAAAAACTGCCAACTGCACCCCCAATTAGAGATAAATATCTTGCGCCAGAAGCGTAACTTACCATACTCATAGCAGGAATGGGGCTAAAACCAAATATTCTATCTGGACCATATGTTTTTATTGTGTAAATATTGGCTGCGGCAATAATTTCAAGCGCTTCATCCCAGCTAATTCTTACAAAACCGCCCTGGCCTCTTTTTTGTTTGTACAAAGCAGCTTCATTGGATTCTACTATCTGTTTATATGATTCAACGGGGTCTAGAGTTTTTCTTTTTTCACGATAAAGCCTTAACAATTCACCACGTATCATTGGATGCTTTATTCGATGCGGGCTATAGATATAGCTTGAATAGCTTGCACCGCTTGGGCAACCTCTGGGTTCATATTCTGGCAATCCTTCTTGAGTGTCTGGATAATCATTTTGCTGGATTTCCCATGTAATAATACCATTTTTAACAAATATCTGCCAGCTGCATGAGCCTGTGCAGTTAACACCATGCGTGCTTCTTACAATTTTATCATAAGAAAATCTATTTCTATAACCATTCTCCCATTTTCTATCTTCCAAGCGCACCTCGCCTAAAGAATTAGAAAAACCGCCTACTTTTTTAAAAAAGCTAAAGCGCTCTAAAAAACTCATAATAGCCCCCTAAATTTTCTTAATTTAACATTCTAGCATACCTATTTTTAAAAAAAATTGATTTATATCAAAAATGAATAAAAAATTTAATAAGTTGTAATGCACAAACCCACCATTTAACAAACTACTACAAAGCGCTTCACTTTTGTTTGTTCAACTGGTTTTTTAAGTCTTCTAATTCCTTTTTCATTTGCTTTTTTTCTAAAAATTGTTTTGTTGCGTCTCTAATAACTGCGCCAAACCCAATTATATTGTTGTCTTTTTGAACAATTGATATGCTAAATTCTATTGATAACGATTTATTATTTTTACCTATTGCTGGCACAGATAACAACTGGGAAGAATACTTTGTGTTTTTTGTTTTTACCGCAACATAAAACCCATCCCAATGTATTTTTCTGTATTTTTCTGGAATTATTATGTCTAAGCTTTTGCCTATAGCTTCATTTGCGCTATAGCCAAATATGCTTTCCATTCCTTTGGTCCATATTTGAATTATGCCTTGCGTATCGCAAAATAAAACACCGTCGCCAACGTGCTCAAAAATTTGCTCCAAAATTGCGCAATGATCACTCATGTTTGGCCTCCTTTTTGAATGTATTCTAACAATGCTTGCGCATTATTTAGCGGGCTTTTTGATGAAAATACAAGCGTGACTGTCTTATTCTTTTTTTCTTCTGGGTACAATTGCATTTCTTCTTTATTCATTCTAATCTTTAACAAACTATAAATTCTACCAAAATCCCTGCCAAATTGAATTTTATCTTGTATTGAATCTTTGTACTTATCAAAAAAATCGATTACTTCTGTGGATATGCTTTTCATTTCTTCTTTAAATTGAACCACATTTGAAGGCACATTTATGCCTAACGAGGCAGCTTCGTCAAATTTTTTATAAAGCATCTTATCTTCTTTATCCAAATGAGATAAAAACAGCATTTTGCTATTAAATAGTTCTTTTTTTGCAGCGTCGTCAGATATATTTCTTATCTTGTCAAGCAATGCAAACAACTTTTTGTGCTCGTCTAATAGTTGATTGATTAGCTCGCTCATTCAATACCCCCTTTTATTCTTCATCCAGCAGCCGCTTTTCGCCTTCTAATTTCTTAATTTCTGTCACATCTTGCATTACTTCTATCGTGCCAAAATAATCGCCTTTTTTATCATAAACAGGAAAATACCTTATATACAAAAATTTACCTTGTAAATTAATCCAAAAGTCAGCAGAGTCTCTTTTTTTAGCTTTAAAATCATCCAGGATTTTTTGTACTAAATGAAGGCTTTTGGGCGGATGACATCGCTGAACTTTTCTTCCTATGTCCAATTTGGTGCGCGCAAAGGTTCTACCCTTTCTAGGCAAATTAAAATACACCACTGTATCATCTTTATCTACAAAAGAAATATCAAATGGCACATTATCAAGAATAGTAAGAAGCGTTTTATTATCTAAATCCTCAAATAAGTCCAATGTTGATTCGCTCATATAATCTCCTTTGGCAACTCTACAAAACCTAATTCTTCCTCTGCTTTTTGAATTTCTTGCCAATCATTTTGCGATAGCAAATCAAGCGCAACATTGTACAAAATCTCTTGCTCTTTTTTTGTGTGCAAAGCAAATGTTTCTATCAAATACCTATAATTAGCTTCTAACTCTTGTACAAATCTAATATAATCCACATTGCTAGGATTTTCCAGTAATTTTTCTATACGGTTTCTTGTTTGTTTCATATTGTAATGATCTTGCCACATAATAGCGGGCGGCTCTTCTACGCCATATTTTTCAAGCACAGGAAATAACGTGTTTTCTTGGCGCGCATTATGGTTTTCTTCAAGCGCCTTTTGGTTGTTTAAAATCTTTTTTAGCTCTTCTATTGTGTTTTGTGCTTCAGATGCGCTATTGTACTGCTTAAGTTTACTTGAAAGCTCTAAACCTTTTTCTATATAAAACATAATAGCATCATGGTCTTTTATTAATCTGTATAGCGGGTGTGTTGTGTCAACCTTTTTTCTGGAACTTGAGATCTGTTCTTTGAAAAGCTCCATATGTATATCGCACGCTTTTATTAAATCTTCTGTTGTATAGCCTTCATTTTTAAGTTCGCTTTCAACCACAGCAATAAGCACAGGATCAGCTTTTTCAATAAGTGTTTTAAAACGCTGCTTTGCCTCTTCTACATTTTCTTTATTGTAGATTTGTTTTAGGATGGCTTTCAACTGACTTTTGAGGTTTTCTAAATTATCGTTAGTTGATTGTTTTGCATTTAAAATTTTGCTATTTACGCCTTCTTCTATAATACGCATAAATTCTTCAAAACTATAACCGCCTCGAGATGCGACATGGGCAAGATCAATCCTTGGAGCCATAAGTTGAACAATGATTTTATTTGTTAGCATTTTATACAATGGATTTTTTGAGTATAAGTAATCTGGTATATTTGGATATGCTTCTATAAGCTTACTAAACTTATCTTTTGCTTTATAATCAAGCATTTCTCACCTCTTGCATACAAGGAGGCAAAAGCCTCCTTATTAAAATCATCTTCCTTGCATAATTAGTTCTAGGTCTTGTTTTACCTCTCCAATAGGTTTGACATCAAAGTTTTCAACAATAACTTTTGCCACATTTGGCGATAAAAATGCTGGAAGCGTAGGGCCTAATCTTATGCCTTTGACGCCTAGGTACAGCAAAGCTAAAAATACCGTTACAGCTTTTTGCTCATACCATGCTATATCGTATGAAATAGGCAATTTATTGATATCATCCAATCCAAACACTTCTTTTAATTTCATTGCTATGACAGCTAAAGAGTAAGAATCATTGCACTGGCCAGCATCTAAAACGCGCGGTATTCCGTTTATATCGCCTAAATTTAGTTTGTTATAACGATACTTTGCGCAGCCTGCTGTTAGAATAACTGTGTCTTTGGGCAATTGTTGGGCCAAATTCGTATAGTAGTCTCTTGTCGTATGCCTGACATCGCAACCTGCCATTACAACAAATCGTTTAATTGCACCGCTTTTGACTGCTTCCACAACTTTATCTGCCAAAGCCAATACTTGGTTGTGCGCAAAACCGCCTACAATTGAACCGCTCTCTATTGGTGTTGGAGGAAGGCATTTTTTTGCCATTTCTATAATAGGTGAAAAGTCCTTTGGCTTTCCATCTTTTCTATCTGGTATGTGCTTTAATCCTGAATATCCCACAACGCCTGTTGTAAACACTCTGCCTTTGTAGGAATCCTTAGGTGGCACAAGGCAGTTTGTTGTCATCAAAATTGGGCCATTAAATGCTTCGAACTCTTTTGTTTGAAGCCACCATGCATTGCCGTAGTTTCCTACAAAGTGCTCGTATTTTTTAAATTTAGGGTAGTAATGCGCTGGCAACATTTCACCGTGTGTGTAAACATCGACACCGCTATCTTTTGTTTGTTCAAGCAATTCTTCCATATCTTTTAAATCATGACCAGAGATTAAGATGCCTGGTCTGTTTCTTACGCCAATATTTACCTGTGTAATTTCTGGGTTACCGTATGTTGATGTATTGGCTTTGTCTAGTAGCGCCATTGTTTTAACGGCATATTCACCTGTTTTCATAGTAAGAGCAATTAACTCTTCTGTATCTAAATCCTGCGTTAGTTTTGCTAGCGTGTTTATCATAAAACTTGTAATATCGCTGTCTTCAAAGCCCAAAACGCTTGCATGGTCATAATAGGCTGCCATGCCTTTTAGTCCGTATACAATGAGCTCTTTTAGCGACCTAATATCTTCATTTGTTTCGCTTAACACACCTATATCTTTGGAAAACTCAAGCGCCTTATCTTTTGATTCAAATTCATATAGATTTGCCTTTGCAACTGTTATGTACTCTGAACTCAAATATTGAATCAATTCATCGGCAATCTTCTTTGTTTGCTTAATTTGTTCAATAATGCGCTCATCATCAAAATTCACATTTGTAATTGTCATAAATAGGCTTTGAGATACAAATTTCCCGATAGGTTTAGGGTCATAGCCATTTTCTATCGCTTGTTTTGCAATAATTGACAATCCCTTTAAATTGTAAATTAATACATCCATTAAATTAGATGTATGGTCTTCTTTGCCGCACATGCCTTTTTGAACTGCACAACCGCTATTGTGCATTGTCTCTTGACATTGATAACAAAACATTGACATAAGCACCTCCAAATCTTTTTCTTGGATAAAAATTATCATATTTTTTAAAATTGTAATTGACATTAGTCAAAAAAGTTAGTTAAATAGATAACAATCTTTATTACAAATTTCTTACAAATTAAGAAAATTGACATAAGTCAAAAAAATTATTCAAAAACATGATATATTGCTTAAAATAGTGTAATTGTGGGGTATTTATGCAAGATGCAAAATGGCTTAAAAAACTTGTATCAATAGGAATTATTGGTATTATAGTTGGCATTTGCATTTCTTTTATCACATACACTGGGGTTGAAAAAACTGCTGGTGAAAATTTTTGTTCATCATGTCATACTATGAAACCAATGGTTGCTTCATACAACCTTGATGTGCATGGAGGAAACAATCAATATGGTTTTAAAGCACAATGCACAGATTGTCACTTGCCGCATAATAATTTGCCTAATTATTTGTTTGTTAAAGCTAAAACTGGCATAAACGATGTGCTAACAGAAACATTTAGCAATACTGGTAAAATTGATTGGGAGGCAAAATTAAAAGAACCAAACAATTTTGTTTATGATAGCGGATGCCTTAAATGTCATAGTAACCTACAAGATGAAACATTATCTAACCAAAGGGCTTTTTTGGCACACAGAGCTTATTTTTCACAAACCACATCACAAACGTGCGTAGATTGCCACAGTAATGTGGGTCACAAAGATCTAAAAGAGTTTATTAAACAATAGGGGGTTTTTATGAAAAAAACATTGGTAATTGCAGGCATTGTCTTGTTACTTATTTTTATTGGTGGCGTGTCGTGGTTTTTAGCAAGCACACAAAACAGACAATCCCCTCAAATAGTAGCCAACAACCCAAGCGTAGCTGCAAATAATTCAAACTTGCGTTATGCAAATATTGCGTATAGTGAAAAAATCACTTTATCAAAAGGTAAAGGTGTTACAAAAGAAGCTGCTAGCTGCATTGAGTGCCATTCAAAAGAAACGCCTGCTATTGTACAAGATTGGTCAAAAAGCTCTATGGCACATGCTGGAGTCAGTTGCATAGATTGCCATGCTGTTAAAAAAGATAACCCAATGGCAAACCAAAACTGTCCTGGCGTAAAGGGTACAAATATCTATGTTAGTGCAATGGTCTCACCAAAGACTTGTGCAAAATGTCATCCGAATGAAGTAAAAGAATTTGAAGAAAGCGGCCATGCTAGAGCCGCCATTCATATAGTAGCCCTAAAACCCGACCAAGCATTACTTGCTCATGAAGATATGAACATGCCACAATTTAAAGATGCTGTTTTGTTAACAGGTTGTGCGCAATGTCACGGCTCAATAATTAAAATGGGGCCCAACCACATGCCAACTACAGGCACATGGCCAAGCCATGGCATAGGCAATGTGTATCCAGATGGTGGAGTTGGCAATTGTGCTGCCTGCCATTTTAATCATCAATTTTCCATAGCGCAAGCAAGAAAACCATCGTCTTGTGCTACATGTCACTTAGGTCCAGATCACCCAGACATTGAAGTTTACGAAAACTCTGTGCATGGTGCTTTATTTGCTGCTCATGGAGATAAATGGCATTGGGACAGCCCTCCTGGTGCTTGGATACCTGGCGTTGATTATAATGCGCCCACTTGTGCAACATGCCACATGAGCGGCATTAATGGTTTGCAACCAACTCATAACATTGACATGAGATTGAAATGGAATCTTTGGGCGCCTATATCCAAAGAACGCACTGGCGGATACGAGACGGCTGCATTTGAGTATATGAAAACTGGCAAATTTACAGCTGGAAACCCACTAGCTGGAAACCCCAAAGGGCCACAAGAAGCAAGAAAAGAAATGTTGCAAGCATGTACTGCTTGTCATACATACACGTTTGCAAATAACTATTTAAGCATGGCTGACAAACAAATAGAACTATACAACAAATATGCTCATGCTGCTTCTGAAATGATTAATACCTTAGAAAAAAAGCATTTGATGATGAAAGACCCTTGGGCTGATCCAGCCTTTAGAACTTATTACTACATGTGGCATCATGAAGGCAGAAGAATGCGACAAGGCGCAGCTATGGAAGGACCAGATTACTCTCATTGGCACGGCGTGTTCCAGCTACAACAAAGCTTAAGAATACTTCAAGCTATATATAACCAACGCATGAAAGATGGAAAAATTGATCCAAACCAAATAGGTGGCGTTGGTATGGGTGAGTAGTATACAATTGTTTTAAAGCAGCCAAATCTTTATTTTGGCTGCTTTAAAACACTATGGTAAGAAAATTAATGGAAATAAAAAAGTATCAACAAGACAATTTTGATTCGCTACCTAATTTAGCATTTGGATTATGGCTAAAAATAAGTTTAAAGTTGCTAATTATTATAACCATAGCTATATTTGTTTTTATTGAATCAATTAAAATAAATTATATCAAAGCAAATTTTTCATTTTTAATACTTTTTATAGCTACAATAATATCAAGCATCATTGTAATCAACAAAGAATTCTCTAAAATAGCGATTAATTTAAACAAAAAATTACACCCATTTTTAAGCATAGCATGGCGTGAAACTATATTGTCTGTGCCAGCCATTTTTATCATAGCTTATTTTTCTAAAGGTGACATTTTAGGTAGATTTATATGTATAATGACTCAACTATTACTACTATACCCTGCAATTGTTTTGTACTTAAATAAGATTTTTAAGCAATATTAATTTTGCAAATTATTATAAAGTTTAAAAACGTTTTCTCGCTCGCATTTGTGCATAATTTTCATATAAATGTTGAAATTTTATTTTTTAAGCTTATGTTAATACTAATGAAAATGAATTTTGATTTAAAATTTATAGAAAACATAACAAAAATGAAACAAAACACAATCAAAGAAAATGTAGAGTTCTTTTGCAATCTCCCACTTCAAGCTCAAGTTGAAATATTTTACCAAATGAAAATAATTGAAGAAGATGATGAATATGCTTTTTTTCAACAAAATTACAATAAAGATAACGTTGGTGAATATAGGTTTTCTTTATTTCTTATAACTATTGAGCGTTTTAGGAATTTTATGCAAAATGCATCAAAATCTAATTATGGACTATCAAAATTAAAAAAATTAAATAGTCTAAAAAACTTATAATAAGTTCATCAGACATTCAATTATCTAACTTCTTAAAAATACTAGTAAAATGCGTTTTTAATGCAATAAACCTTTATCTTAATTAAAATCAAAAAATTTAAAAATCTTATGAATGTATTTTCTCAATGAGCTTGATTAAATATAGACTAATGCATATTTATGTGTTATGTAATTAACCTTTCAAAAACTTACTTATGGTCTCAAAAACCGTAGCGTAATCTAAAACACTAAAGCACTTCAAATACCCATTAATTTTGGTATATGGACATTTTTTCCAATCATTGCATGGCTGGCAATCCAAACGAGCCGTTATTTTTATCGTTTTTTCATTATTTGGAAACCAACCAGAACTAAAGCCAATAATTATAAATGCCAATGCATTTTGACTTACAGCTACATGAGCACCAAAAGAATCATTGCCAATGAAAAAATCTGCTTTTTTTATCAAATAAGCCAATTCTTTAATATTAAGATTTGAAACTATATGAAATTGTTTGCTTAAATTAAGTTTGTTTATAGTATCTGATTCGTTGGGTGCAACTACGATAATTGGCACATAATGCAATGCTTTATAAATCTTGTTTATCAATTGGTCAAAATAATCCAAAGGCCAACTTTTAATTGTCCTCCTAGCTGTTGGCATAACGACAAAAAATTTATCTGCAATGTTCATGTTTTTTAACATTGTATCTATTTTATCTTTTACATCATCGCCATAATACAATTCAGGCAAATAGCGGCCTTTTTTAGTTTTTATACCCATTGGTTTTAACAATAAAAGCCTATCGTCTACTGTATAATCGCAGTTTTCATGCTCTACTAAACAATTGTAATAAAAATTGTCATTGTCTTTTCTAAAGGCTATTTTTTTTGTAGCTTTGCTAAACAAACTAATCCTTTTTGTTGTTGCCGTCCTTTGAACATCAATCAAATAATCGTACTTTTTATTTCTAATTGTTTTTATTGTAGATAATTCATTTGCTAAACCCTTTTTAATCGCTATTACATTATCTATGTAAGGGTTAAGCTCTACAATGTCTTTTGCGTTTAATGATGTTAGAAAATCTACTTGAGCATTAGTAATATGCTCTTTAATAGCTTTTGCTAAAGTGCTTGTTAATAACACATCGCCCAATTGCTTAAGTTGTATGATAAGAATTTTCATGTTTTGATAAAATCCTTCGGTATTAATCCTTTACTTGCATACACATCAAAAAGGATTTTAAAATAATTATCCCACGTATAATTCATTGCAATTTTCTCAAAATTTGACGATAAATTATCCAATTTTTGAGGGTTATTTAGTAAGTCTACGAGCACATTTGCAAAATCAATGGGAGTAGGATTTTTCAAAACCAGCTCTTTTGTGTTGTTTAAGTAAAGCTCTGATGCTCCAACCATATTTGAAGTTATTACAGGAACACCACAAGCCATTGCTTCCAATAAAACCATGCCAAATTCTTCCAACAAAGCTGGATGGACAAGTATATCCAAAGATTTAATGATGAATTCTATTGCTTGTGTTGGCTTAATATAGATTATATTTCTTGCAAATTCTTTATACTTTGATAAATATAAATCAAAATTTTTTTCTTTTCCAACAACAACAAAAGTAATTTTTGATATTAAATCTTTAGGTAGTAATGTCAACATGTCAAAAAAAACATCTATGCCCCTTTTCTTTAAATTACCAGATGTTACAAAACCTACTATATATTCTGTGAGTATATTATACCTTTCTTTAAATTGTTTTCGCAAAATTTTTTTATTTTTGGTATTGAATATTAAAGGATCAAAACCAGGATAGATTACAGCTATTTTTTTATCTTCAATTTTGTATTTTTGTTGAATAAAAACTTTCATCAAATTAGAATTACATATAAGCAGTTCAAATGTATTCTTTCTTAAAATTTCATCGTGAATTAAAAATGTATTATCTAATGAATAATTTTCTTTTTTTTGCACAAATTTTAGTTCTAATTCAACTAAATTATGCATAAAAAGGATTTTTTGGTCAATCGTATCGCCATTACCCACAGACAAATCAATCTTTAACTTGTTACAAACATCTTTAAATTTGAGTGCAAAATCTTTTCTCCTTGCTTGTTTAAAAGGATTTAAAGAAAAAAAACGTTGGATGTTTATTCCTTTTGGAATTATGTTTTTATCATAACGTGAAACATACAGATAAACTTCAGCACCTGCATCTTTAAATCTTTTAGCTTGCTCCAATATAATGCGACTTGCGCCATTTTTGCCCAATATATTTCTATTTGCAATTGCAACTTTAAACATTTTTTAACGACAAACCCTTTTCAAGTAAATCTTTATACAATGATATGTAATCATGAGTCATTTTTTGATAGCTAAAATTTTGAACAAAGTCATAAGCTTTTTGTGTTAAAATTTTAGCCAATTCACTATCGTCTAATAATTGTTCTATTGATTGCGCTAAAATTTCTGGGTTCTTAGGAGGTACTATAATACCTCTTTCGTTTTTACCCAAAAGCTCAGGTATGCCACCTACATTTGTTGCAACTACAGGTTTTTTAAACAAAAAAGCCTGGAGTATGCTTGAACACAAACCTTCATATACTGAAGAAATTACAAATACATCCATTGCTGCTAAATAATTTTGTATATCTTTTTTAAATCCTAAGAAAAAGAAATTTTTTTGTAAACCTTTCTGTATAACATAATTTTCAAGCTCGCTTCTTAATTTTCCTTCACCCAATACCAAAAAAGTAGCATTTTTGCCAAGCATACTTGCTGCACAAACAAGCGTTTTATGGTCTTTTTGCTCTGTTAATGCTCCAATGTTTACAATAAGCGGTGGTTTATAAACGGATCTGATGGATGCAACTTTTTGTTTGTCGACTTGATTAAACAAATTTAAATCTACAGCTGAGTAAATTACCTTAGAATCTACATTAAGGCGTTGAAGCAAAATATCTTTAATAGCTTGCGATATACCAACAACTCTATCAGTTAATAAATATTTTAATTTTGAAAGTCTTTTTTGGTTATAATCAACTCTCCTTGTATACACAAGTGGTTTCCCCGTAACTAATTTTAATATAACCCCCAATGTATGAGCTTTTGCTGAATGAGCATGTATAATATCAAATGTTTTTGCAAGCTTCATTAATGTAATATAATCTTTCAAATATTTTAGATTTAAAGCTTCAAAACCAATATTTTTTGCTCTATTATAGAGCTCATCAGTACATGCAATCAAAGAGTCTATATTATGTTCTTTAAGCCCTTGTGCTAAGTACAATACTTGCTGCTCGCCGCCACGCAATCCTTTTTCTGTGTCTAAATGCAACACTTTCATCTACTCTATAATATTTTTTAAAAGATGTTTGTCAAATACTATATACTATATTAATTTTGATTTGGTGGAGGTGGCGGGAGTCGAACCCGCGTCCAGAAGTGTCTCATAGCTGGAAATTTTTTACATGCTTAGGCCTTTTTGTTTTTTTCGAGCTTGATTTGGTAAAGGCCAAACCTATCAAACCCTATTTTGCGCTCATTAATAGTGCTTTTAGTGCGCAAACAACTAAAAAGCACTATGCTTGCTTAATTATTAGGCAGTTTTGGCTCAAGCAAGCCAACAACCAAAACCACCTAGCTGTCTTAAATTAAGCAGCTAAAGCGTAATCAGAATTTGCGTTTATTTTTTCTTACCTGTTTTACGACCAAGCAAGACGTCGGCATGATTCCCAACTACTATTAC
>JABEBX010022478.1_pt1 | contig 21204 bp, 19 predicted proteins | sample 7245971 | NCBI WGS metagenome assembly JABEBX01 (sample SAMN14506365, study PRJNA622280) | hot springs metagenome | biome: hot spring [ENVO:00000051]|acidic hot spring [ENVO:00002120]; feature: spring [ENVO:00000027]|sediment [ENVO:00002007]; material: sediment environment [ENVO:01001048]... | reverse complement strand
CTAACATAGCCAAAACAACGATAAACACTGTTGCAATTATAAGTTGTTGCATTAATTGTTTTTCTTTAGCATAATTTTGATTTTCTGCACTTATCATTTTTTGTAAAGTTAAAAAAGCATTCCTCCATGCAACAATTTTTTGTTGCATTAATGAATCAATGTAATCTTGGCTAGCACCATCTATTGCTGCTTTTATCATTTGGTTTTCCAGCTTACTATCTAATTCTAAATATTGCTTAAGCTTTATAAGCTTGGTTTTTTGTTCACTATTTGCAATATCCATAGCATTTTTTAGCGATTTTTCCATATTGTATTGAGCATTGTCAAAATTATTCTTTGCTCTTTGATTTTGGGGATAAATTAAAATACTGTTTAGAGATGCATTTTTTTGCAAACCATAAACCAATATATCATTTAAATTACAAACCAAGTTTTGTTGCAAATCAGTTTTTTTTATGCTATTTTTAAGATTGTAACCTAAAAATGAAACAATAATGAGCATAACGATTGCACTCAAAAGGTAAAAACCATTTGAAAAACCTAGCAACTTTTTTACACTCATAGTACCTCCTTCCTCTTAAACTTGCATATTTACAAAATATAAATTAATTATTTTAATTTGTAAAGAAAATTTTGCATAAAATTAAAATTTAATGACTATTAAGTTTCATAATTTACTTCAACTTTTAAATTGACTAAAATTTCTAATTCAATATACTGAAAGTAAGGTGATAAACGTCTTAGATGATTGCAAAAAAGCACAGCATGTTGGTTTAATTGTTAAAAAAATCGATGTTCGACAGATAAAATGAGCAATTTTTTACACGGTGGCGATATATACAGTTTTGCAAAAAAATTAAACGTTAAGTTGGCAGAAATAATTGACTTTTCTTCTAATATAAATTTTATAAAACCAAGCGTTAAATTTGATAATATAGACATTAGCGCGTACCCCGATCATAGATATACATTGTTAAAACAAGCACTTTCAGTATATTACAACGTTGAGCCCGATATGATACAATTATTTAATGGTTCAACGGATGCTATATTTCATATTTTACACCATTATGACAAACTCACACTTTATGCACCACTATACGTAGAATATAAAAAAGCTAAAAATTTCAAAGTAATTAACAGATTTGAAAATATTTATGATAACCCTCAAAAGGACTCATTAGTTGTATTTGTAAATCCCTCTACCCCAGATGGAAGGTACTATGAATTAGATAACCTTTTTGATATTTGGATAAAAAATAACAATACCGTTTTAATTGATGAATCTTTTTTAGATTTTTGTGGCAAAAAAAGCGCAACCCAATATCTAAATATATTTGATAAACTTATTATATTAAAATCTTTTAGCAAATTCTACGCATGTGCTGGTGTAAGAGTTGGTATTGTAATTAGTAAAATAAAGTTTGAAACGCCAATCTGGAATATATCTGCTTTTGATGAACACTACATCTTGCAAGCTCTCAAAAACAAAACTTTTCCTTACAAAACAAGAAAAATTGTGAAAGAAAACAAACATATGCTATATAATATTTTGCAAAATAGCGGATTATTTGATAAGATATATGACTCATGCACAAATTTTTATTTAGCCAAATTAAAAAACATGACAGCTCAAGATCTGCAAAAAAAACTATCCAAATACAAAATTTTAATTAGAGATTGTTCAAATTTTGACTTTTTAGATCATTATCATGTTCGATTTGCTGTTAAATCAAAAAGAGACTTAGAGTATTTACAAAAGGCTTTGAAATGAAAGATATACTGGTAGTTGGCTCTTCATCTAGCGCTGGTAAATCAACTATTACAATGTTTTTACTAAATATACTCCATGAAAATCATATAAATGCCCTGCCCTTTAAAGCCCAAAATTTTTCTAATAACTCTACTGTAGCAGATGATAACTCAGAAATCGCTTTTGCTCAATATTTCCAAGCAAAATCAGTTAATCTAAATACAACATTTTCTATGAACCCAATTCTTATTAAATCTGGAAAAAACGGTCGCTTACACATTGTGTGCAATGGTAAATTTTATGGCGAATTATCGCCAATTGAGTATTACCAAACAATTGATATATTTAAAGAATCAGTAATAAATAGTTACCAAAGTCTAAAATCAAATTCAATTGTAATAAGCGAAGGTGCTGGAAGCCCTACAGAATTGAATTTTTTGGATAAAGATTTATCAAACATTTTTATAGCAAAAACCTTTGACCCAAAAATTATTTTTGTAGCAGACATTGAACGTGGTGGTGTATTTGGAAGTATTTTTGGCACAAATGAATTATTAAAAACAATTGGACTAAAAATCTCTGCTGTGATTATTAACAAGTTTAGAGGAGATATAAGACTATTTAATGATGGTATAAAAATTATAGAAAAGGAGTTTAAAATACCAGTATTAGGTGTTATACCTTATACGCAACTAAATATCGGATATGAAGATAGTTTCAATCTAAATAATTACCACCAAACTAAGAAACCTATTATAAAAGCAGGAGTATTTGATTTTCAATATATAAGCAACTACTATGACATTGAGCCACTAATTTTAGATAAAAATATTGGCGTAACATTTTTCAATGATCTCAATTTAGCACCGTTATTTGATGTAATAATATTGCCAGGCACAAGACAAACAGTTTTTGATTTAAAACGCTTAAAAAAACAAAATTATCATATCTTAAAAAAAAGCAAAATTATAGCATTGTGTGGTGGATATCAAATGCTATTTAATGATATCTTTGATGGTATAGAATCAGATATTAAACATACAAAAGGACTTGGTTTTATTGATGGTTCTGTTTACTTTACAAAAGAAAAGACATTAAAACGCTCTACTTATAAGATAAATAACTTCAATATTAATGGTTTTGAAATGCACTTTGGACAAACGGATAAATTATACTTTGAAAATGAAAAAATTTTTGGCACTCTGGTTCATGAAGCACTATATGATGATAATTTAAGAACATACCTATTTAAAAAAATCAACCCCAACTACAGAGGGTATAAATTAAAAAAAGCCTACAATAAACATCTTGCACAATTCATCAAAACATCTAAAATGAGCTTTTATGTGGATAAATTTATTGAAATCTTATAGCATTATAGCTTTATGTGCATTTATCTTAGATAACGTATTTGGTTCTATAAAATTTAAGTATCATCCCATTATTTTAATTGGCAAATATATAACTTTTTTTGAAAGGCATTTTTATAAAGATAGTATTGCGAGGGGAGCTTTGGTATTTGCGTCTTCTATAAGTTTATCGCTTGTTAGCGTTTTAATAATATATATACTTACACCAACAATTTATTGGTATGTCTTCGAAATTATGCTTTCAAGCATACTACTTGCAAATAAGATGCTGTATAGTGAAGTAAAAAAAGTTGTTTTATCAGACAACCCAAGACAACAGTTAAAATACTTGGTAAGCAGAGACGTTGATAATCTAAGCCAATCAGATATTTACAAAGCAAGTATTGAAACATACGCTGAAAATATTAATGATGCTGTAATTGCACCGCTATTTTATTTGCTACTATTTGGAATATGGGGAATGGTATTTTATAAATGCACAAATACACTTGATTCTATGATAGGTTACAGAAACGCTAGATACGAAAGATTTGGTAAAATTAGCGCAAAAGCTGATGATGTATTAAACTATATCCCTGCGAGGCTTACAGCTATTTTGATACTGCTTATTAACAAAAAATTGAAATACCTGAAAAACATCATTAAGTTATCTAGTTATTATCCAAGTATTAATGCAGTTTACCCAATAGGCGCTTTTGCGTACTCATTAGAAGTGTGCTTGGGCGGGCCAACAATGTACTTTGGAAAAATTGTTTTCAAACCAGTTTTGGGTTTTAATAAGTGCGCCTTAGACAGAAATGATGTATTTAGAGCATTAAACCAAAAAATCAAAATCGATGCTTTTTTATTTTCAATTTTGGTGCTTTGCGTATTTATAGGAAATTGGAGGATTTTTTTATGAATGCTTTATTTATTGGAGCAAATAAAAGTGGAAAATCCCAACTCGCCTTAGACTATACACTCAACATATCACATAATAAGCCATATTTTATAGCAACTGGACTAGCCATAGACCAAGAAATGAAAGAAAAAATTGAGTTACATAAAAAAAGTCGCGCAGATAGATTTATTACCATAGAAGAACCACTGAAGGTATACGAAGCAATCCAGCCTATAAAGGAATATAAATTAATTGATTGTTTAAGCTTTTGGGTAAGCAATATGCTGCTAAACAACAATGAAAGTGATATAATTTCTGAAATAGAAAAAATTTCTAAAACCCAAAATTGTATATTTGTAATTAATGAAGTTGGCGCAGGTGTAGTTCCAGCAAATGAACTTGCGCGAAAGTTTGCCCATTATAATGGCATTGTTGCACAAATCACTGCAAAAAATTGTGATGAAGTCTACCTTTGCGTAGCTGGCATTAGTATCAAAATAAAATAATGAAAAAATTTCTCATTGGATTTTTAATAGCATGGAACATGCTTACTGCCATACCTATATTTCCCATATATTCTTTTAAAGAAGGCTACAATGCTTTTGCATGTATAAGCTATGGTATTGTCGGCTTTATATTGGGTTTAATTGTTTATTTTTTGAGCTTAATAACACACAATATAGAGCCTTCTATATTAATAAAGATTTTAATATTTGGTGTTTATACACTGTCTTATGGCGCTTTACATCTTGATGGTTTATTTGATAGTTTAGATGCTATTTTTTTAAAAGCTCCTAAAGAAAAGTTGCTAAATGTACTTAAAGACCCACATTTGGGTGCATTTTCTGTAATTTTTGGAACATTATTTTTAATTACAAAACTCAGCGCGTTTATATACCTAAATAATATGGCCTTCTTTATATTGATTGCTAGCACTTCGCGCTTTAGTGTAATTTTTCCCATCAGATACTTTCCATACATTTCTTATGGCATGGCAACAAATGCAAAAAAAGAACTTAAAAATATACATCTAATAATTTCAAGTTTAATAATATTAACGCTTTGCACAATTATCAATAAGTTTGCTATTATAGCGCTTGTTTTAGGAGTTTTTCTCAATGTATTTCAAGGATGGTTATTAACAAAAAAATTTGGTGGTTTGAATGGAGATATGTATGGTTTCTTGATTGAGCTAAATGAAATGTTTTTACTTTTATTCTTTGTTTTTTTTGGAAAATATTTATCTTGACACACAGATAATTATTTCATAATTTACTAAGAGGCGGGGCGTAGCGCAGTCTGGTAGCGCACCAGTTTCGGGTACTGGGTGTCGGAGGTTCAAATCCTCTCGCCCCGACCAATTTTAATCATCACAAATCCAAAGATTAAAGATTTTTGAGTTTTTCTTTTATCATTTGAGCCTTTTCTAGAGTTATTCCTCTAATAGAAGCTATTTCTTCAATCGAAGCATTTTTTATATTTTCAATACTGCCGAATTTTTCAAATAGTTCTTTTTTGCGTTTTGGACCAATAAACTCAATCCTATCCAAAGCGCTTGCTATGGTTGCATGAGTTCTCAAGTTTCTATGATATGCATTTGCAAACCTATGCGCCTCGTCTCTTAATTTCTGCAAAAAATTCAATAGTTTTTTATCAGGCTCAATTTTGCCATCTAATAAATATACACTGTCTTCTACATCATAGTGGCTTCTTATAACTTTGTTATTAATTTTTTCTTTTGCTATACCAATTGCTTTAATATCGCAAAAACTTGCAGCTTTTAATTGTATAGGCCCACCATCAACAACTAATACATCGGGCAATATGAGATTTGATTTTTTAAGCAAATTTATGTGCCTGCAAATGGCTTCTTTCATAGATTCATACTCAAATTTTGACTCAAGTTTGTATTTTCTATAATAAGCTTTATTAAATCCGCTAATATCAAACCTTACTACGCCTGCCACTACATTTTCAAAACTTATATGCGCTATATCAAACACATCAAAGTAATATGGTATCTTATCAAGATTTAAAAGCAACTTTATTTGTTTAAATAACTCTAAATTGGCTTTTATCTTCGAAACATATACTTCCAATTGTTCCTTTGCATTATTTAAAGCTAACTCTACAATTTTTAAATTATCACCACGTTTAGGGTTAATAACTTCAACCTTTTTTTCAAATACATTATTTGGCAAATCAATCGCTTCATTAATCAAGATTTTTTTAGGTAATAACTCACCTTGCAAGTAATACTGTATGATAAACTCTTGTTTTGAATCTAAATCGAATTTTTTATCAAAAAAGAAACTTCTGCCAGCTATTATCTTACCTAACCTTATATTTAAAACATAAACACACGTAATGTCTTCTTTTTCAAAAAAGGCAAAGCAATCCCATATGTCGGCTTTTGTATCTGTAATTACAGGTTTTTCTTTTAAAATAGTTATTGCCTCTTGCGCATTCTTTAATTCGAGGGCTTTTTCAAATTGTTCATTATCTGCATATTTTTTCATTTGTTCAACAATTTTGTTTTTTAAGATATCGTGATCTTTTAATAATAAGTTTTTTATTTCATCAACTATAGACAAATACTCTTGTTTTGTTATATAACCAGCACATGGTGCAAGGCATTTTTTCATTTGATAATAAATACAAGGTTTTTGGTTGGTATTTTGACAATTTTTATCATCCTTTTGTATAATTTTATATGAATCTTTTATAACTTTTATAAGCATATGCAAACTATCTGCGTTAGGAAAAGGCCCAAAATAAAAATCGTCTTTATTTTTTATGCGTCTTGCATATGTTATGCGAGGAAAGTTTTCACTATAAGAAATTCTAAGATATGGGTAACTTTTATCATCTCTAAATACAATATTGTAGGGTGGTCTATTGTCTTTTATTAGATTTGATTCTAATAATAGCGCTTCTTCTTCTGTTTGTGTAACAATAAACTCTACGCCTAAAGCCTCTTGAATCATTTTTCTCTTATATGGGTCAACGTTTTTTCTCAAGTATGATGCTAACCTTTTTCTTAAATCTTTTGCTTTACCAACGTATAAAAGTTCATTTTGATGCGAAAAGATTTTGTATACGCCTGGAGCTTTAGGAATATCTTTTAAAAGCATTTTATCTGCAAAAATTTCTACATAACTCATCCTTCATATTATATCAAAAAATATCAAAATTAGGCAGTAGGCAAAGGTGTTTGACCTTCGCCTACTTATTTAGAGGGGGGATGCTCCCGTTACAATAGGAATATTTTGGTTCCTAGAAGCACTTACCATAGAACCATTATACGTAAAAACAAGCTCATTATCAAACAAAGCCCTTTCGATAAACCACAAACCACTTGCAAAATATCCAGTATTGCAATAAGAAATTATCGGCTTGTTTTGATCTACACCTGCTTTTCTAAGTAAAGCTTCTATTTCTTGAGGTGACTTAACTAAGAAATAGTTATCCACTTTTTTAACACATTCGCCAACGGGTAAATTTAAGGCGCCTTTTATATGACCAAATTTTGCCAAGCGCTTATCTGTAGTAAACTCCCCTGTATACTGTGCAACTGGCCTTACATCAACTAATTGAACCTTATTCTTATTATTTACTGCCCACTCAACAAAGTCACTAAATACATAAGTCTGGGGAGAGTTGTAATTAATAACAAATTTTGTTTTCGGTAATTGCACTTCTCCACTTTGTAGGGGCCTTTTTTCATCAACCCACTTTTCAAATCCACCATTTAAAAAATACACATTTTTAATACCTGCCCACTTTAGTGCCAATATAACGCGCGTTGCATTCGTTAGAAAAAACGCTGGATTATCTCCGCCAGAATATACTATCACAGTATCATCTGCTGAAATTCCTGCATTTGATAAGACCATTTCAAGCTGCGCATTGTTAGCAATACTTGCTGCCTTTACACCGTATTTTTCACTGAAAAGCTCGCCTGTTGGTGTAAGATTAATAGCTGAAGGCAGATGAGCTTTTATATAAGCTTCTTGCGGTCTTGTATCCACAATTACTACACCCTGTTTGCCAATCATAGATGCTACTTCTTGTGTGCTTAAAATACCAACCTTCGCAAATGCAAAGTTAAACAGAAGCAACAACATAAAAAAAACCAAACTTGCTATGCGTTTACACATAAACACCTCCTAATAACTTACTAATTATATAATATACTTATATTTTGAAATTTCAACTATTTAAAAAAAATTTTTTAAAAACACAAATAAGTGTGTATAATATAAAGCGTGAAAAGTGTTTTTGAAATTCTCGAATTTGATAAATTAAAAGATTTATTAAATGAATATACTCAAACCACTTATGGTAAAAACTATATCTCTCAAATAAAGCCTATTTTTGACTACAAAAAAGCACAAGAACAAATTAAAATATTGGAAATTTTTTTTGAAATACTAGGTAATGCAAATTTAATACTAGAGGATATATACATTGATGATTGCCTAAGTAAAGCACTGTATTCTAGATTAAACGCAAAAGAGATTTATCACATATACACATTTATAGATTTTGTTAGTTTATTGGATAAAAACCTTGATGATAGACTAAAACAATACATCGCGTTTTATAATCTTGATAAGTTAAAATCACTCATATACCAAACAATTGATGAAACTGAGTATGTAAAAGATTCAAGCACAAAAAAACTTTTCAACATAAGAAACCGTATAAAATCCTTAAAAGAAGATATAACAGCAATTTTGCGCTCATACATTCAAAAAAAAGGTTTGCAAAATATCTTGCTTGATACGAATATTTTCTTAAAAAATTCAAGATTTACAATACTTGTTAAACCAAATTACAATGAATATATAAAAGCCAGAAAAATTGATATATCAAAAGCAGGTTTTTTTGTAGAGCCATACGAAGTGTTTGAAAAAAATAATTTATTGGAAGATTTGATTTTAGAAGAGACAAAAGAAATCCAGAAAATTTTAGACGCACTTACGAATTTAATTAGAAAACACTCAACAGAGCTTATCCACAATACGAAAGAAATCGCAAAGCTCGATGCAATCTATGCAAAAATACTATTTGCTAAAACATATAAGGCTACACTACCACATTTTGATGAAAAAAAGAGATTAGAAGCATATAATCTAAAACATCCACTGCTTTTAAAAGTTAATCAAAATGTTGTGGCAAATAGTATAAAGCTTGAAGGAACGCTTGTTATAACAGGACCAAATACTGGAGGAAAAACTGTTTTTATAAAACAAATAGGTTTGGCTACGCTAAGTGCATATGCAGGTATACCTATTTGTGCAGAGCATTTTGTTATAGGTAAAATATCAAACATTTTTGCTGTAATTGGCGATGAACAAGAAACACAAAGCCTTAGCACATTTTCTTCGAACATGATTAGAATAAAGGAAATAATAGACAATAGCGATGAAAATTCTCTAATACTTTTAGATGAACCAGGAAGCGGAACTAGTCCAGACGAAGCATTTGCCATAGTTTATGCCATTATTGTGTATTTAACGAAAAAAAATCCTTTGCTTATAATAAGCACACATTATAGAAACTTAGTGTACAAATTGAAAGAATTAGACAATGTTTTTTTAGCTGCATTTGAATTTGATGAATTAAATATGAAACCAACATATAAGCTAATATATGGAAAAATTGGTAAAAGCTACGGCATAGAAATTATGCAAAAATACTTAAACGATGAAATATTTGAAATCGCAAAGAAAACTCACGAATCTAAAGAGAGTCAAACGCTTGATAAATATGAAAAAGAACTTGATGAAATGTTAAGAAAAAAAACCTTATACACAAATTTAATAAAAAGATACAAAATACTTTTTAAAAAGTTAAGCCTCGATAGCATTAAGCTAAAAGATAAATTACTGCAAGAACACAATGAAGTAACTAATCAGTATACAAGTTACATTAATTTGTTAAAAAAAGAAATATCAAAGGTAATCAAGACAAGAGAGATAAAAGAAGCACAAACACTTATTAATACGCTTAAGAAAAATCAAAGAGAAATTCAAATTGAAGATAAAAATATTACATTTGAAAAAGGTGATATTGTACAATTGGGCAAATCTACGGGTATAATTGTAAATTTGAGAGGCGCATGCGCTCAAGTTGATATTAATGGCAAAATAGTTGAAACAAAAACATCCATCTTAAAAAAACAAAAACTTAAAAAACAACAAAATAATGTAAATATAATGGAACCCGTTAAGGAAATTAATGAGTTAAATATAATCGGCATGCACACATTTGAAGCAGAAATGGAGGTATTGCAATTTTTAGAATATGCTGCTAAAAACGAAATAAAAGAGGTGCGCATTATTCATGGAAAAGGTACTGGGGCACTAAAGGAAATGGTTAGACAATTACTAAAAACGCATAAATCAGTAGAAAACTTTTCTATGGCGCCACCCAACCTTGGCGGAGATGGTGCTACAATCGTGTATTTAAAATGAATATAGTTCAAGAAATTAAGAATCGTATAGATATTGTTGATTTTATAAATAAATACGTTTCTTTAAGAAAAAGCGGCAATAATTATGTGGGACTGTGTCCTTTTCACTCTGAAAAAACACCATCGTTTACTGTAAACAGAGAAAAACAATTCTTTCATTGTTTTGGTTGTGGAGAAAGTGGAGATGTTGTAACTTTTTACATGAAAATTGAAAATTTAGAATTTAAAGAAGCGATCAAAAATCTTGGTTTACAATTAGGTTTAAATATAGATAGCGAAAATGAAGAGACAAAAAAAGAAAATATACTACTTGACATAAACAAATTTGCCTGTGATTTTTTTCAAAAACAATTAAAAAATTCAAAATTAGCCCAAGGCTATCTTGAAAAAAGACAAATAAATAATTATACAAAAGAGGAATTTCAACTTGGTTACAACCCCAATGATAACTCATTAATAGACTTTTTGCTGAAAAAGTACACATTAAAACTTTTAAACGAGTGCGGAATTCTGTCTAATTCTTACAATGTTTTTGCTGGTAGATTAATGTTTCCTATTTTAGATGAATTTGGAAAAATTGTAGGCTTTGCTGGTAGAGCTTTAAATGATAATCAAAAAGCTAAATATATAAATACAAAAGAAACCGCTCTTTTTTCAAAGCAAAAACTGCTTTATGGATTCGACAAAGCAAAACACCATATAAAAGAATACCTTGTAATCTGTGAAGGTTATTTTGATTGTATAAGGCTAAACCAAGAAGGATTAAAATGTGTTAGTGCAACAATGGGAACAAATTTATCCGAATATCATATAAGACTTATTAAAAGGTTTACGAATAAAATTTATTTTAATTTTGATTCTGATGAAGCTGGTATCAAAGCAATGCTAAGAAATACAAAAATATTAGGTCAATTAGAAGCTTATGTTGTAGAGTTAAATGCTAATGGTCCGCAAAAAGAAGACCCAGATAGTTTTGTAATGAAATACTCAATTGATGAGTATAAAAAACTTTTAGCAAAAGCTAAAGATTATTTTGATTTTTTAGAGGAAAATATATTAAAACAATATAATTTACAAAATTCAAACCTTGCTCAGTCAAAACCTATTTTAGTAGCTAGCGCTATAAATACAATTAAAAATGCCATAGACAACATAAATGATCCAATCTTAAAAAGTCTTTACTACTCTAAAGCCAGAAAAATATTAAATTTAAATATCGGTCCAAATATTACAAAAACACAAACAATTAAAAAAAAATATACAAAAGCTCATTTAGTGCTTTCTTATTTACTGAAAGATCCATTTCTATTAGATTGGATTGAAAATGTAGAAGAATTTTCTTACAATTTTGATCAAAATCTCAAGACAATATTTCTTAAACTATTGGAAAACAAACATATAAGTTTTGACGAATTTGTATCGACACTTGATCCACAAAATGCCTCATTGTGTTATGAACTATATCTATTAACACAAGATGAAACTGTATCCAAAAAACGCGCTAATTTTTTAATGTTAATAAATTCAATCGAAATAGAAAGGTTGAAAAAACAAATGCACTATTATCTAAAAGAAATTGCAAAAAACCCAAATGATACTTCATTAAAAGAGCTTTATGAACAAACAAAAAATAAATTACAAAGGCTTAAAAGTGAATAAAATAAAAATACCATTTAAACTTAACTTGCAACATACATTAGAAAGTGGGCAAATATTTAGAGTTCAAAAAATAAACAACGCATATAGAATATTTTCTAATGTCATATTTGATGTTTATGTAGAAAACGATTATCTATACTACAACAATGTTGATGAGAACTTTATTAAAAATTACTTTTCTTTTGATATAGACTTTGACGAAATATTAAGGCAGATAGCCATTGATTCATACATTAAAACAGCCATAAAAGCGTTTGAAGGTTTAATTATCTTAACCCAAGATCCATTTGAAACAACTGTATCATTTATGTGTTCTGCTTTCAATAATATTAAACGCATCAAACTAATGCTTGAAAAAATATCGGCCGTATATGGAAAAAAAACCGATATTGGTTATACTTTTCCCGCGTGTGGAATAAATTTCGAACCAAAGATGTTGGATAGTTGTGGTTTAGGCTTTAGAAAACACTATATTGCTGCATTAAAAAAAGATAAAGGCTTTTTTGATTCTCTATACACATTAGACACACATTTAGCAAAAAAAGAGCTGATGAATATAAAAGGTATAGGTTCAAAAGTCGCAGATTGCATTTTGCTTTGCGCATATAGACGCTATGAGGTTTTTTGTACTGATGTTTGGATTAAAAGGATCATTGAAAAACTTTACTTCAATGGTGATGAACAAAATGTAAGAACTATTGAAGAGTTTGGAAAAAATTATTTTGGACAATATGCTGGTGTTGCTCAAGCGTACTTGTATCTAGCGGCAAAAAAAGGGGTTATATGAATTATTTAATTGATTTGGCTATATTTTTAGTAAATGCTATTGGAGCGTCGGGTTATGGTGGTATATTTTTGTTAATGTTTTTGGAAAGCTCTATTGTACCAATACCTGGAGAATTTGTCATGCCACCAGCTGGTTATTTAGCAGCAATGGGCAAAATGAATTTATATATGGCAATTTTTACTGGAACAATGGGTAGTTTATTTGGAGCTTTGTTTAATTACTATATTTCTAAAACACTTGGCTTAAAGGTAGTTTTAAAATTTAGTAAAATATTCAAACTAGAGCATGCCTTGAAAAAAACGATTATTTTTTTTAAAAAACACGGACCCATTAGCGTTTTTATTGGAAGACTTTTGCCAACTATTAGGCATTTAATATCAATACCTGCAGGACTAGCTAAAATGAGAGTATTTGCTTTTGTTCTTTTTACTACGCTTGGAGCTTTGATTTATACTGCAGGTTTAACGCTCATTGGCTTCTTTGTTGGAAAAAATCCAGATTTATTAAAACACTATATGCATAAATTTAGTTTGATTTTATTTGTATTTTCCATTGTTTTAATATCTATTTATGTTATTTATAGGAGAAAGTATGATAAGTGAATTTAAAAAAGTAGGAGATATGATGTTTTTGATGGGCCTGGTTGGTGCATCAAGCGGCAATATGAGTGCAAAAGTCAAAGATGGTGTTTGGATAACAAAAACAGGTAAATCACTTTTTGGGTTGAGAAGTAAAGACATAGTTAAGATTGGTTTTGAGAAAGATGTGCGCTGGAATGCAGCATCAAGCGAAGTTGAGTTACATATGAATATTTACAAAAATGTTGAACAAGCTAAGGCAATAGTACATGCACACAGTCCATACACCACAGCCCTTTCAATGAAATATTCCCAAATTATACCAATTGACTATGAAGGAAAGTTACTTTTAAAGGAGGTTTGCGTTTTAGATATAGAAAATTGGGAAAATGCAAAAGACGCAATTGCAGAATTTTTTTTAAACAATTTGAAAACAAATATTGTTGTTGCAAAAGGACATGGTGTTTTTGCTTATTCTGATAGTCTTTTTAATGCTTTTAAGTACGTGAGCTCACTTGAGTTTAGTTCTAAAATAATTCAATTAAAGGGAGTATTGTAATTATGAAAGTCGCATTGGTTGATTTTTTAAATGCCTACCCTCTCTACTTTGCGCTTGTAAATAAAATTTTGGACAACGATATTGAATTTATTAGGAAAATGCCTTCTGTTTGTGCAAAAATGCTATTTGAAAAAAAAGTTGATGTAGCTATAGCGCCATCTATTGAATATGCAAGGTCTGATTATTATTTGATACCGCACGTTTGTATATCAAGCGAATATAAGGTTAAAAGTGTAGCTTTATTTCTAAAAAAACCTTTAGATAAAGTCAAAACCGTCAAATTAGATAAAAACTCAAACACATCTGTTGCGCTAACAAAAATACTATTTGCATACAAGTATAAATTGAATGTTGATTATGTAGAAAATGACGCTGATTGCGAACTTGTTATTGGCGACAATGCATTATATAGGATTGAACATACATGCGAAAACGTTATTGATTTAGCCTATGAATGGAATGAATTTAGTGGTTACCCATTTGTATTTGCTCTATGGATTGCTAACAACAAAATTCAAAAGCATTACATAGATTTATTTCTTAAGGCAAAAGAATGGGGCGTGGAAAATCTTGAAACAATCGCTGAAGCTTTTTGTGACACGCATAATTATGATACAAACAAGGCTTATGATTATTTAAAAAACAATTTATCTTACGATATGAGCGAAAATAAAGTTAAATCAATGGAACTGTTCTTCGACTACGCTTATAAGCTTAATTTAATTTCAAAAAAGCCAACTTTGCGTTTTTTAGATGGATAAAAATACAAAGTACTTGCTTTCTGTTAGATTTTTAAGAAGCATTGGACAAGGACTCTTAGTTGTTGACTTTGCGCTTTACCTGAAAGCCTGCGGCTATAGTGCAATAACAATAGGACTAGTTTATACATTCGTAAGTTTATTTGGTGCTTTTGGGAGTTTATTTATTGGAGTTGCTAGCGACAAAACAAGGCGAAAACCTTTTTTAGTAGTGTATACAGTAGCTTTAGGGTTTGCAAGTATAGGAATGCTCTTTGCAAACAATATCTATATTATTGCTTTGTTAAGCGCACTAGGAACTTTCGGGCTTGGGGCAAATGGCGCTGCAGGACCTTTTTCTCCAGCAGAACAGGCGCTTTTGGCTGAAAAAATTCAACCCAGTAAGCGTGGCATGGTATTTAGCCTAAATACTGCTTTGGGTTTTTTAGGGATGTCTATCGGTTCAATATTAGCTATGATTTTTTCTATTTTCACATTTACTATCAAAAATTTCGAGTATAAGTTACTGTTTGTAGTCATATGTGTATTGGCTAGCATAAGTTTATTTTTATTGCTTAAAGTAGAAGAAAACTATAAACCAAAATTCACACAAAAAACTTTAGATCAACAAACACAAGATATTAATAAAAAAGAAAATCTCAATTTGATAAAGCTAATTGGACTAAACAGCATAAACGGACTAGCAATAGGCCTAAAAGGGCCTTTAATTGCTTATTGGTTTGCCGTAAGGTTTGGTGTAGGCGCAAAATTTATTGCTCCAGTATTTTCAGTAACTTTTTTACTTAGCGCTATATTATCTTTTTACACAGGCAAACTATCTATGCGTTTTGGCATTGTGAACTCTGTTTTTGCTCAAAGGCTTATTGGCCTTTTATTCCTTATTTTGCTACCAATAGCGCCAACATATTCTTTGGCATCGATTTTTTACATTTTTCATCAAATCTTCAATAGAAGTTCAGCTGGCGCAAGACAAGCGCTTACTGTTAGTTTGGTTAGGGACAAAAGAAGAGGTTTTGCCGTTAGCCTAAACTCAGCCTCAATGCAATTTCCAAGATCAATTGGGCCTTATATAACCGGTGTATTTCTTGATGCAAATTCATTTGAAATGCCATTTTTTATAGCCGCTTTTTTTCAAGCCTTATATTGTTGCAATACTTTTTTTGGAGCATTCCGCTTTCGAGATTGGCGTTGGTGCTATACTTGGAGCACCATTTATGCTTTCAACACTTGGGTTTTTGATTATAGGTATAGGATTGAGTGTAAGATACCTATTAAAAAAAGGTCCTTTTAGTGTAAATATAGAAAAAAAATCTGCAAAACGAGATTTAATATTTTTTTTAATCTCTTACTCTATTGCAATTATAGCAACATACTTTATCCACTTAAAAAGTGTATTAGCTTTTATTATAGTATCCATTTACGCGATATACTTATATATGACATTTAGTGGCAGAAGCTCAAAACTAGATTTTAAAGATAAACTGTATGTTTCTAAATATCTAAAAATAAAAGAAAACGTGCTTATTGGATTTTTTCAATTAATTGTTGCTTTGGCAATTATTATATATGGTGCTTATGTTTTTGTTAATGCACTGAAGGTTTTAAGTCAATTTTTTGGTTTTAACCCATTAGTGTTTTCCCTGTTCATATCGCCTATTGCAACAGAACTGCCCGAAAAGATTAATTCTCTCACGTGGACATTAAAGAATAAAGATATTTTGGCTTTCGGTAATATTAGTGGTGCTATGGTCTTTCAATCAACCTTTCCAGTAAGTATTGGGATATTGTTAACAAGCTGGAGCATACCTCAATACGTACTACTTAGTGCCTATATTACATTATTTAACGCTTCATTAATGCTCTTTTGGATTATTGCATTTAAAAAAATTAACGGGTTTGTATTTAGTGTAAACTTATTAACTTATATTTACTATTTACTAAAATTTATTTAGTCATTTTACAATAAATGCTAATATTTTTGATTAAAAAGATTATAGCTTTTAATTTTGCTTGGCAAGAACGAGTGCTAAAAAATTACTAGCAAATTAAAAATGTTTGATTTTTTAATCTATACTAAATTTATTGACATTTTAAAATAAAAAATTATAATTTTAAGTAATTTTATGTAAGGGGGTTTTTATGAAACGTTCGCTGTTTAAAACAGTTTTTCTTGCATTTTTGGCTTTATCAACTGTTGGATTTAGCATAAGTAAGGTATTTGCAGCTAGCAATGATATTAAAGTTGGCGTTGTTTTCTCAATGACTGGAGCTGTTGCATCTTTTGGCCAAAGCTCATGGCAAGGCCTGCAAGTGGCTAAAGAAATCATGCCTACCGCTTTGGGAAAAAAAATTGACCTTATACTAGTTGATGATCAAGGCGACAAAGTACAAGCTGCAAATGCAGTAAATAAACTTGTATATGACAACAAGGTTGATGCTATTATTGGCCCTTTAATCTCTGGCAATGTTATGTCTGCTACACCAATTGTAGAAAAAGCTAAAATACCATTAATCACTCCTACAGGTACAAACCCTTTGTTAACTCAAGGTAAAAAATACATTTCTAGGGCTTGTTTTATTGATCCATTTCAGGGTAAAGTTGCAGCAATTTATGCTATCAAAAATTTACATGTAAAAACTGCCGCAATAGTGATCGACTCAGCACAAGATTATTCAGTTGGCCTTGCAAAATTCTTTGAAGAAAATTTCAAAAAACTAGGCGGTAAAATTGTAGCTAAGACATTTATACAAACAGGAGAAAGTAACTTTTCAGCTCAAATTGCTGCTATAAAACCAGCTAACCCACAAATTATCTATATGCCATGCTATTATCAAGAAATTGCACTATTTGCCAGACAAGCAAGGGAGTTTGGACTAAATCAAACAATACTTGCTGGCGATGGTGCAGCTGAAGAAGCTTTGATTAAAGTTGGCGGGAAAGCTGTAAATGGTTTAACTTTTACAACAGGTTTTGCTCCAGAAGCTATAAAAACTGCTATAGGTAAAAAATTTGAAGCCGCATATAAAGCAAAGTATAATAAATTGCCTGATAATTTTGCAGCTTTAGCAGCGGATTCTTATTTTATGTTAGTTAACGCAATAGATAGAGCTAAATCAGATAACCCAATTAAAATTAACACAGCTATTAGAGAAACCAAAAACTTCCAAGGTGTAACAGGCAATATTACGCTTGTTAATGGTGATGCTATAAAACCAGCTGTTATTGAAAAGGTAGAAAACTCTAAGTTTGTATATGTTACATCAATCAATCCATAAATTTCAATCAATGTTAGGGAGCAATTTCTCTTGCTCCCTTTTTAAACTCAAATTTTCCAAAAGGATGGCTAAATAAATGTTAACGACCATTCTCCAACAATTAATTAATGGAATTTCTGCAGGCAGTTTATATGCGCTTGTTGCTATTGGCTATACAATGGTATATGGCGTTTTACGTATGATAAACTTTGCACACGGTGATATTTTGATGGTAGGTGCTTATCTTGCATTTTTTGGGATTAGTGCATTTATGTTGCCGTGGTGGGCTTCTTTTATAACCGCAATTATTATAACAGGTTTAGTTGGCGTTTTAGTGGAGCGATTAGCTTATAGACCCATTAGAAATGCAAGTCGTGTTTCTTTGCTAATCACAGCTGTTGGCGTGTCTTTTTTCCTTGAAAATTTATTTTTAGTACTATTTGGCGGTGTGCCAAAAGCTTTCCCTATTGCACCCATTTTTCACGGAGTTCTAAATTACAATCAAATTTACTTACCTGTTGTTAGTATTTACACTCCGATTATTGCGCTTGTCCTTTTATACATGCTACTCTATATTTTACATAATACAAAGTATGGCATAGCCATGCGTTCAATTGCTTTAGACATTGATACTACAAGTTTAATGGGCATAAATGTGGATATTGTGATTTCGTTAGTTTTTTTTATTGGCTCTTCCTTAGCAGCTGTAGGTGGTATACTATGGTCTACACAATACCCTTCTATAAACCCTTTAATGGGTATTATGCCAGGCCTTAAAGCATTTGCTGCTGCAGTTTTAGGTGGTATCGGAGATGTAGCTGGTGCCGCAATTGGCGGACTAGTGCTTGGTATATCAGAAGTTCTAATTGTTGCTTTTTTCCCAAGTTTAGCAGGCTACAAAGATGCTTTTGCTTTTTTGCTATTGATACTTGTACTTTTATTTAAACCAACTGGAATAATGGGAAAAGAATTAGAAAGGAAGAGATTTTAATATGAATAGGAATGTAATATTAACAATTTTTAGTATAATTTTACTGTTCGTTTTTTTATATTATGCAAGTCACCATTTTAGCAAATACACCATAATTATCCTAAATAACATAGCGATAACTATGATATTAGCTGTTAGTTATAATCTCATTAATGGTATAACAGGTCAGTTTTCTCTTGCACCAAACGGATTTGCAGCAGTTGGTGCTTATACGGCTGCGCTTTTAAGTCTTACACCAGCTCAAAAGCAAGCAATGTTTATAATTGACCCAATTATGCCTATCTTAGGCTCTATCCATTTACCTTTTTTGCCAGCTTTAATAGTAGCGGGTTTAGTTACAGCATTTTTTGGTTTTATTTTAGGATTTCCTGTATTTAGAACAAGGGGAGATTATCTAGCTATTGTAACATTAGGTTTTGGCATAGTTATAGATATTGTTGCAAATAACGCCATAACAATAACAAATGGCCCGCTAGGCCTAAAAGGTATATCAAACTATACAAACGTTTGGTGGAGTTATGGTTGGCTTGTATTCACAATTTTTGTGGTTATGAGCATAATAAATTCTAGTTACGGAAGAGCTATGAAAGCTATAAGAGATGACGAAGATGCAGCGATTGCTATGGGTATAAATACATTTAAGATGAAAATGATTGCGTTTATTGTTGGAGCTTTCTTTCAAGGCGTTGCAGGCGGCTTGCTTGCACATTTAATTACAACTATATCCCCTACGCTTTTTACTTTCTTCTTAACTTTCAACCTTCTTGTTATAATAGTCATGGGTGGTCTTGGAAGCATTACAGGCACTGTAATTTCTACAATAGTTATTGTATGGGGTTCTGAGTTATTAAGGGTTTTTGACCAACCTATGCATATATTTAACTTTACTACTCCTGGTATACCAGGCTTAAGGATGATTATATTCTCGTTATTATTAATATTTACTATGCTTTTTGCAAGAGAAGGCATAATGGGAAAAAAAGAATTTTCATGGGAGTGGCTATTTAGTGTTATAAAAGGTGGCAAAAAAAATGGAAAATAATATATTATCTTGCGAACATGTCTCAATGAAATTTGGTGGATTAGTCGCACTAAACGATATTTCATTAAATGTTGTAAAATCAAGTATAACTGGTTTGATCGGTCCAAATGGCGCTGGAAAAACCACTATGTTTAATGTTGTTACATGTAACCTTAAACCAACTATGGGTAAGGTTATATTTGAGGGAAAAGATATAACGGGCTATAAACCATATAAAATTGTCCCAATTGGTATGGCAAGAACATTTCAAAATATTCGATTATTTGAAAACTTAACAGTTCTTGAAAACATAATGATTGGTTTTGCAAACAAAGTTAAGTACAAGCTATTTGAGCCTATTTTAAAAACACCACGTTTTTTAAAACAAGAAAAAGAAACAAAAAATAAAGCTTACGAGTTGTTAGAAAAAATTAACTTAAAAGAAAAAGCCCATTTAAAAGCCACCGGTCTTTCATATGGCGAACAAAGAAAAGTTGAAATTGCAAGAGCGTTAGCCACATCTCCAAAATTATTACTCTTAGATGAACCTGCAGCTGGCATGAACCCTAATGAAAAAATTGCCCTAATGTACTTTATTAAAGAAATAAAAGATAGTTTTAATTTAACTGTATTTTTAATAGAACATGATATGAAATTCGTTATGGGAATATGTCAGAAAATTTATGTGCTAGATTATGGTGCAAAGATAGCAGAAGGTACACCAGAAGAAATTCAAAAAAATCCAAAAGTAATTAGTGCATATTTAGGTGAAGCAAATGTTAAAAGTTGAAAATTTAAATATTTATTATAAACTCATTCATGCAGTCAATAATATATCGTTTAATGTTCCAGAAGGTAAAATTGTTACATTAATTGGCCCAAATGGTGCAGGAAAAACTAGTACACTAAAATCTATAGTAGGCCTTGTGCCATCTAATGGCTCAATCTATTTTTTGTCACATAATATATCAAAAGAAAAAACATATCAAAGAATAAAAAGAGGTATTGCACTAGTACCAGAAGGCAGAAAAGTTTTTGTTAATTTAACAGTATTAGAAAACCTGCGAATAGGCGCATTCAACAAACCTAGTTCAATGTTGGATGAAAAATTT
>JABEBX010020528.1_pt1 | contig 21218 bp, 17 predicted proteins | sample 7245971 | NCBI WGS metagenome assembly JABEBX01 (sample SAMN14506365, study PRJNA622280) | hot springs metagenome | biome: hot spring [ENVO:00000051]|acidic hot spring [ENVO:00002120]; feature: spring [ENVO:00000027]|sediment [ENVO:00002007]; material: sediment environment [ENVO:01001048]... | reverse complement strand
GTTCTGACCCTGACCTCGGACAATCCCGACGTGACGGTGGCGGGCAACAATCTTTCGGCCTCGGCGGGCGCGCTGGCGCTGTCGCGAACTCCCTCCACGACGGACACGTTCACGAATACCATCGGCGCGATCACGACCAGCAACGCGAACCAGACGTACTCCGGTGGGACGCTGAGCATCGGCTCCAATGCCCCGATCACGCTGGGCACCCCGGGGAGCACCGACAATGCCGCGGACCTGGCAGCGACCATCAACGCGGGCAACTACGGCGTAACCGCATCGGTCGACAGCACAGGCAAAATTCTCACCTTCCAGTCGGCGAACGCGGCGGAGACGTTCAGTTCAACGGTGACGGTGGCGGTGGGCGGCGGGACGGTGTCGGCAACCACCAACGTGGCCAACCAGAACCAGATCGGCACGGTAGCTCTGACCGGCGCGGGCGCCGCCAGCGGCGACGCTCTGAGCGGCAACCTGGTGATCGACGGAACCACATTCACGGCGGCCTCGACACTGACCGCTCTGGCAAGCGCGATTACGGCTTCGGGGCTGGGGATCACCGCGACCGTCAACTCAACGGCTGTCGGCGGCAATGCGGCAGGGACGATCATGACCCTGGTCTCGAACAGCGCATCGTCGCTGGACAGCACCTTCACAAGTACCCTGGCCGACACGACCACTGCAGGGGTAGGAATAGTGCAGGACACTCCGGCCGTCACCCAGTCCTCGTATTACAGCATGGGGCTGAGCGGCGGGATTGTGGACTCGACGACGGGCGGCGGGGCGCTGAATACGAGCCTGGTGGCCGACAGCAACGGCTCCGGCGGCGTGGCCACAACCAGTTACTCGGACGGATCGGGCGCGAACCTGAGCACCACCGATCTCACCTCCCAGGTGAATGCCGAGTCGGCGCTGAACCAGTTGAACGTGGCCATTACCGACGTGAGCTCTCAGGACGGTTACATTGGCGCCCAGATCAACACCCTGAATGCCATCAGCCAGGTGATGAGCACACAGCAGGAAAATATCGTCTCGGCGCAGAACGCAGTGCAGGCCACCGATTACGCGGCTGCCACCTCAAACATGTCAAAGTACGAAATTCTGAGCCAGACCGGCATTGCTGCATTAGCACAGGCCAATCAGGTGCAACAGGAAGTGACCAAGCTCCTGCAATAAGGCAGGGGCAGGAGTCAGGAGTGTCTCGGCATTCCTCTGAAGTTCGGGTTTAGCAAGACTGCAGTATCTTCAAGAAAACCCAGGGACAGGGCGGCGGCAGGGTGCAAACTTTGCCGCCCATTTTTATGGATGGCATGCCCTCCGGACCGATTCATCCCCTGTTCATACCGCTGTTCCTCATTCATAGTCCGTCGCCCTCCGCCCGTCATGTAGCAGGCTGGCGGCTGGCGGCGCTGCCATGCCCCGCCGACGCGGTCCATTTGCCATCTATATCTTTGCCGGCAGCTTACAACCATTTACGGTGTTGTCTCCTTCTTAAGGAGTAGAATTGGGGAAAAGCCTACAAACCTTTAGCCTACGAGGAGAGGAAGTATGAAGGGTGTTTTTGTGGTCGGAGCAGGCCCCGCGGGCTTGTTTGCCGCCCGGCAGATCGCGCTGGCAGGATACGACGTTTTTTTATTTAACCGGGACATCAAGCCCGGAGGGTTGGCTGAGTACGGAATCTATCCCACGAAAGACAAGATGAAGTCGGGGCTGCGCAAGCAGTTTGCCAAGGTGCTTGAGCTGCCCAACGTGCACTACTTCGGCGGAGTCCAGGTGGGCAAGTCTTACGACCTGACCATCGAGGAGCTGGAGGCGATGCGTCCGGCGGCGATTGTCTTTGCCTGCGGCGCACAGGCCAGCGGGCAGCTTGGACTGCCCGGCGAGGATGCCAAGGGGGTTTACGCGGCCAAGGATTTTGTGTACTACTACAATGGTCTGCCGCCCTACTCCACCATGGACTTCTCGACCGGCAGGCGGGTCGTGATCACGGGCATCGGCAACGTCGCCATCGATATCGCGCACTGGCTGCTCGAAGACAGCCCCTCCCACACGCAGCTTGAAGAGGTGGTTGTGGTAGCGCGCCGCGGCCCCATGGAGGCCAAGTTCGACGAGAAGGAGATTGGCTACGTCGACAAACACATTTCGCGCGCCGATCTGGTCGCTGAACTTGATCGGGTCAAGGAGCGTTGCGCGCGCTGCAACCAGGATGTCTCTCCGGAAAATCTCTTTCAGCAAAGCTTCCGTAAATTGCAGGATCCCAACTTCGTCTCCGTGCCGCCGCGGTTGTCGTTCCGTTTTCTCACCTCGCCGACGCAGATCTTCAAGGATGAGAATGGCCGCGTGGCCCGGGTCGAGGTTGCCGAAAACGATCTTGTGCTGCGGCCGGACGGAGACACCAAGGCCGTTGCCACCAAGGAGCGGACCATCCTCGAAGCCGATACGTTGATCTACGCCATTGGCAACCGGCAGGATCCCAACATCGGCCTGCCGATGGGCCGGGACGGATTTGCCACCGAGCCGGCTTCGGGCAACTCGGAGGAGCCTCACTTCAAGCTCTGGAATACCGAGGCCGGTCAGGCGATTCCCGGTCGCTTCGTAGTGGGCTGGGCGCGGCGGGCGAGCACCGGCTTGGTGGGCATCGCGCGTCACGACGGTGAACTCGGCGCCGAGCAGGCTATCGAGTACGTCAAGAACGAGCCCGAGAGGAACACTCTCAACGCAGACGGGATCATGGCCGAACTGAAGAAAAAGGGCCTGAATCCCGCGACCAAGGCGAACTGCGGGTTGGTCGCGTAGACACGGTCAATCGGGAATCCGCGGCGGGGTTCTGTGCGAGAGGCGGGGTGGAAATGCCTCAAGAAGTTTCTCGCACTACCCCTGCCGCGCTTTCCAGAGCGAGTAGAGCCCCCAAGGCCGCGAGCGTGCAGTTGTCGCGGATGGCGCCATCAAGCATCATTCTCTCGAACTCGACGACGGGTACTGCGCGAGATGTAAGATCGTGCTTCTCGGCATCGCGCTTGCCGAAGGCGCGCTTGAGACCCGTAGCCAGATAGACATACTGCCTCTGACGAAGAAAGCCATAAGCGATCCACAACGTTCCCAGAAGCGTCCTCCGATCGGCATCCCTGCCGATGCGTCTTTCCGACGCAACGCACTAGGAAGTTGTAACAAAAGAACTCATGACAAATATCTGTCATAGGGCGATACTTGGGCCACGGCTACCCATGAAGAAATCCGGGGACGATTCGAGGCGCTCAGCGGACATCTTGATGAAAAATCCCGCCGTCTCTGCCGTCTTTCCCATCGCGGTCAGAAGTTCCTTGATCTCGTCAGCCTGCGCTTTCGAAACTTTGGCAATGGTGTCCCCCCAGTGTTCGACTTGGGAGAGGATGTCGATTCTATGGTGGAGCTGAGCGGGATCGAACCGCTGACCTCCTCGTTGCGAACGAGGCGCTCTCCCAGCTGAGCTACAGCCCCACGACTCTATTAGTTTACCAGCGGATCGAAATTCCCGAAAGAGCGACTGAGCGATCCGAAAGCAAAACCTCCGGGAAACGGATCAGTCTTCCAGCTGCGCACAGCTCCTGAAACAAACTAGAGCTGGTTCATATTGGCGAGGAACTCGGCGTTATTACGCACCTTTTCAAGGCGGCTGATCAGCAGTTCCATGGCTTCGACCGGCGATAACGGATTCAGCACGCGACGCAAAATGAAGACGCGTTGCAGATCTTCCTTCGGAATGAGCAACTCCTCCTTGCGCGTGCCGGAGCGCTGGATGTCGATGGCCGGAAAGACGCGCTTGTCCACCAGCTTGCGATCGAGAATGATCTCCATGTTGCCCGTGCCCTTGAACTCCTCGAAGATGACCTCATCCATGCGGGACCCGGTGTCAACCAGGGCCGTGGCGATGATTGTCAGCGAGCCGCCTTCCTCGATGTTGCGGGCCGCGCCAAAGAATCGCTTGGGACGCTGCAGGGCGTTCGAGTCCACGCCGCCCGAGAGCACTTTGCCCGAAGGCGGAACAATCGTATTGTAGGCGCGCGCCAGACGCGTGATCGAGTCGAGCAGAATCACGACGTCGCGCTTGTGCTCGACCAGCCGCTTGGCCTTTTCGATGACCATCTCGGCCACCTGAACGTGGCGGGCCGCCGGCTCGTCGAAGGTCGAGCTGATGACCTCTCCCTTGACCGAACGCTGCATGTCGGTGACCTCCTCGGGGCGCTCGTCGATCAGAAGAACGATCAAAACCACCTCGGGATGATTCGAGGTGATGGAGTTGGCGATCGACTGCAACAGCATCGTTTTGCCGGTGCGCGGCGGGGCGACAATCAGTCCGCGCTGCCCCTTGCCCACGGGAGTCAGCAGGTCCATCACCCGGCCGCTAATCCCCTCGCGCACCGTCTCCATCTTGATGCGCTCCTGCGGGTAGAGCGGCGTGAGGTTGTCGAAGAGGATCTTGTTGCGCGTCTCCTCGGGCGACTCAAAGTTGATGGCTTCGATCTTGACCAGCGCGAAATACTTCTCGCCCTCGTGCGGCGGACGCACGTTGCCGCTGATGGAGTCACCTGTCTTGAGGTCGAATTTGCGAATCTGCGACGGAGAAACGTAAATGTCGTCTGGCCCGGGCAGATAGTTGTAGTCGGGTGAGCGGAGAAAGCCGTAGCCGTCGGGAAGGATCTCGAGGACGCCCTCGGCGAAGATGTGGCCTTCCTTCTCGCTTTGCGCCTGGAGGATCTTGAAGATCAGATCCTGCTTGCGGAGCCCGCTGGTTCCCGGAATCTCAAGGGAGCGCGCGATGCGGCTTAGTTCCGTGATGTTCTTTTCTTTGAGTTCTGCTATGGTCATGTTCACCTGCGCGAAAGCGGGATGTAATCGGTGGGATACGGAGAGGGGAAAGTTCTCCGGGGAGAGGACTTAGCGGCATAGAGAGATTCAACCGGCGCAACCGACCTGGATACCAGACTCCACACGAGACTCGACAAATGAAGGAGCGAAGCGCCGGGAGGATCCTACGATTGCATGAGGGAGACTGCCCTGAAATCTCTTCCTGACTGAGCCTTGCTAGAGTATTGCGGTGCCGTCAGGCTGCCCGGCGCCTTTCGACCGTCTGGACTGCGGGCGTCTCTTCGGACGTCTGGCCTTCCGGATTGGCCGTTTCAAACCTGCACAAAACTTCGTTGGTGGTGTCCTGCAGCCGTGTATTCGGCTTGTGAAGCTTACGTGTTGCTTTGCTCGCCAGTTGACAGAGCTGGTAGCGATTGGTCACTTGAGACAGTGCCTTGAAAACAAGATCGGAACGCATCGGTTTCTCCTTCTACTTTGATTGCCTGCGCCAGAAACACCCTCTGTGCCCACTGGTGCAGCGAGGGGAGCCATTACAGACGAGAGCTACCCCAAATTCGTGCTTCCACCTTTTAGACGCGCCATCGCAACTCCGAGTTCAAAAAAACTGGCTGTACTCGCACGACTTGAAATGGATGCCATACCACAGCGGACTGCAGATCACGCCCCACGCCCTGGCGCTTTCACAGCCCTGCCAGGAGATTGAAGGACACACCCAAAACATCTAAAAAGCCCTCGCTCACATTAGATGCTGAATATAAGCCAGCAGACACACCCGACTGTCGATGCGCAACCCGCCCTCTATGGATGGCTATGTCGAGAGTATAACCAACATCCGCCGGGGTCAACAGTTTTTTTCGTCGAGCTGGAGGCATTTTTACAGTTTTGGGAGTCGCCGCGCAGAGATGCGGAATTCATCTTCAAAAATCACTTTAAGATATTTATATTCAATGATATCAAAGAGATTTCCAGACGCGTCTCCGCTGCTCTTGCCGGGGGTGTTTCAGGCTGCCAAACACTGGCGATGAGGCGCCGGAGTGAATTTTTCTCCGCGTTACTCAAATGACAACCCCATGGTTACGAATAGTCGTGAATCTTGTGGACCCATGCGCCAATGGGCTCATCAGACGGGAAAAGACTTTATCGGGCCTTGCGCGGCGCGCTCGATGGACGCCCGTCAGGATCGCAGAGCAGTGGGTCTCCATTTTCGTCGCAGCCGCTCGGCGGGCGCCTTGCGGGCGTCGAGCGTCTGGGCGAGGCGATGATCTCATCCAGCCGGAACAGGTTCGCCAGGAGGATTCCCACAAAGGGAATCGCAAGCAGCACGTTTTCCCACCCGGACTGGAGAATCGTGTTCCGCACAAGAAGCTCCTGGTTGTGAATGTTCTTCAGATTTCAATAACATATCGCCAGAAATTAGAAAACATTCAGAATCCATGGTAACCAGCGGGTCGGCTGCCCAGACAATACCACCATCGCGGCAGGCGGCTACAGCTTCCGCTTCGTGTGCAAGGCCCGCTTTTCTCGGATGGGACGGGCGCCCACCTTTATGCCCAGTAGCTGCGATCCAGCGTTCTGTACTGAATCGCCTCGGCCAGGTGCGCCACGCTGAGCGACTCTGCTGCTTCGAGGTCCGCGATGGTGCGCGCAACCTTGAGAATACGATCGTGAGCGCGCGCCGTGAGCCCCTGCTGCTGCATGGCGCGCTCCAGCAGTCGTTCGGCGTCCGCGCCCAGTTCGCAGTAGGCGCGAATCTGTCGCGTGTTCATCAGCGCGTTGGCGTAAATTTTTTCCTTGTGTTTGTTGAATCGCTCGCGTTGACGCGCGCGGGCAGCCATCACCCGTGCGCGAATCTGCGCCGAGCCTTCGGCTGCTGCGCCTCCGCGCAACTCCTTGTACTGAACGGCTGGAACCTCGATGTGAATGTCGATGCGGTCCAGCAGGGGGCCGGAGATCTTGGCCACGTATCGCTGGATCATGGGCGGCGTACACAGGCACTGGCGCGATTTGTCGTTGAAATACCCGCAGGGGCAGGGATTCATCGCCGCGGCCAGCATGAAGCGCGCGGGAAAACTCAGCGACATGGATGCGCGAGCGATGGTGACGCTGTGATCCTCAAGGGGCTGGCGCATGACTTCGAGCACGTTGCGGGGAAACTCCGGCAGTTCGTCGAGAAAGAGCAAACCGTTGTGCGCCAGCGAGACCTCGCCCGGCCGGGGCACGCAGCCGCCTCCGATCAGGCCGGCGTCGGAGATGGTGTGGTGGGGCGCGCGGAACGGCCTTTGCGTCACCAGGCCCGCGCTGGCATCAAGCACACCGGCGACGGAATGGATCTTCGTGGTTTCGAGCGCCTCTTCAAAGGTGAGCGGAGCCAGAATCGACGGCAGACGTTTGGCGAGCATGGTCTTGCCGGAGCCGGGCGGGCCGATCATGAGAATATTGTGGCCGCCGGCCGCGGCCACTTCGAGGGCGCGCTTGGCGGTCTGCTGGCCGCGCACATCGCTGAAGTCGACGCTGAACTTCTCCAGCTTGCCCAGCAGATCCGCTGTGACGACCCGGTAGGGCTCGCGCTGAATCACGCCGACGACCGAGGTGTTGATCAGGTCAAGCACGTCCAGCAGCGAGGAGACGGGATAGACGTTGACGCCTTCGACGACGGCGGCCTCGGCGGCATTTCCCGCGGGCAGCACCAGGTTGGCGATGCCCTTTTCGCGAGCCAGGACAGCCATCGGCAACATGCCGGGAACAGGCCGGACGCTGCCGTCCAGCCCAAGTTCGCCAACCAGGAGAAAGCGGCTGAGGTCGTTGGTGCGCAGCGCGCCGTATGCGCCCAGAATGCCGACGGCGATCGGCAGATCGAAGCCGGAGCCTTCCTTCTTCAAATCCGCGGGAGCCAGGTTGATGGTGATGTGCGTAGGCGGAATCAGGTAGCCGGAGTTCTTGATGGCGGCGCGCACGCGGTCGCGGCTCTCGCGCACGGCGGCATCCGGCAGCCCGACGGTGTGAAAGTGGTCCTCGTTCGAAACCACGCCGCTATAGTCGACCTCGACATCGATAAGGTTGGCGTCGATTCCGTAGACGGCTGCGCTGAGAGTCTTGAAGAGCATGCCAGTGTCCTACGAACACCGCAGAAGAAAGGGAGCAATCCGTGCAAATCGGGATGAAGGTTCATTCCGAAGATGGCAAAAGGCACAACAAAGTATTTTCTTAGAAGATACTACATGCGGATTGTGATTGCCCAGTTGAACCGCGGGGCGACTTCGAGATATGCGGTTGGAATGCGGCGCGCAGAGGGAGCAGACGGCTGCATTTGTCTCAGATGCGATCATCGGGGAAGGTGCCGACAGATTCGCCCGGCGCCACGTGTTGCCCCGCCAGGACGACGGAGTGGGTGGCGATGTGAGCGCCCGCGCCGATCGTCGTGGATTCCAGGCGTACCTTGCTGTAGTCGCGCGGATCGTGCCAGTGCGAAAAGACGCGCGAAAAGGAACCAATCACGGCGTTGCTGCCGATGGAGATGCCGCCACGATCGTTGATCAAGGCGCCCTGGCGAATCGTGACGCCGTCGCCGACCGAAAGGTTGTAGCCGTACGTCAGTTCGATGCCGTGGTAGATCTTCACACCCGCGCCGACGTGCTCGAAGATATGCCGCGCCAGCATGCAGCGAAAGCGCAGCCCCAGCCAGTGGTTGAGGCCGATGGGCGAGCGGTCGAACATCTGCCAGAACCAGAGCAGCGGCTTGCGGCGCGCAAAGCGCTCGCTATCGACCTCGGCGTAGTGCTCGGCTTCCAGAGTAATGTTTTGCGGGTCGAGCGAGAGTTGGACCACGTTGCCCGGCAACTCCGAGGTCAGCGTGAGATTGAGCTTTCCGCCGTGCGGGCGGCCCAGATAAAGCTGGTAGAGCTGGTCGCGCACAATCTCGCTGCGCCGTTCCTGCGAACTGTGGCGGGCGAATTCGTCGTCGAGAAACTGAAGCCAGCGGCGGTAGATTTCCTCGGCTTCGGGGGTCGGGCGGGGTGTGTGACTTTCAGGGGCGGCCATGACTCAGACGATAAAGCAGGGGGCGGGGACTAGGGAATAGGAAGAGCGAGAGGTGTCAGGTTTCAACAGCGCCTCTGAAACCTGACACCTGGCCCTTTGCCGGGCCGCTACTTTTTCCTCGCCGCGCGGCGGGCGGCAATGGCGTGCATCTCGCGGCCCCAGTGCGAGCGATTGATGCCGATCTGCATCGCCAGCATGATCAGGTTGCCGGTGCCCCAGTAGAGCGCCAGCCCCGAGGGATAGTGCAGCAGCATGAATCCGAAGAAGAGAGGCATGATGAAAGCCATCATGCGCCGCTGCTGAGGATCCATGCCGGGCGAGGGCGTGATGTACTGCGTGAGGAACATGCTCACGATGATGAAGACGGGGAGAATGTAGGTCGGATCGGGCTGCGAGAGATCGGGCAGCCACAACCAGTGCGCCTGGCGCAGCTCCACCGCGTTCAGCAGCACGCGGAAGTAAGGCCACAGGAGCAGCATGGGGATCATCATGGGCAGGCAGCTGCCGTACATGTTGACGCCCTCGGTCTTGTAGAGCGCCATCATTTCGGTGTTCATCTCGGCCTTCTTGGGATCGTTCATCTTCAGATGCGCATAGCGCTTCTTGATGGCATCGACCTTGGGCTGAATGCGCATCATCTTCAGCGAGGATTTGGTGGCCGTGATCCGCGTGGGCAGCAGGGTCAGATTCAGGAGCACCGTGGAGAGGATGATAGCCCATCCCCAGCTGCCGATGCCGTGCGTGACGATGAAGCGAAGCATCAAATAGAGCGGTTTGGCGATGAAGGCCCACCAGCCGAAGTCGATGAGCGGATCGAGGGACGGCCCGTCCAGCTTGCCGTCCGGACCCGTGGCATGGATGGACTTGAGCAGATCGGTCGCCTTCGGGCCGGCAAACAGGCGCACGCGCGTAAACCCGCTGGTGTCGCCGATGGCCAGGCCGAGCACGTCGGCGGGAGCCTTCTTGCTGTTGGGATCCGAGGGGTTGCCCGGCAGTTCGATCGCGTTGTGCAGTGTCACAAGAGTGGTGCGATCAGGCGCAGCGGGCAAAAACGCCGCGGCGAAATATTGATCCATGATGCCGGCATACTGATACGGCGCATCAATGGTGTTGTTGCCGCTGACTTTGGCCGCAGTCTGGGTATCCGACTTGCCGCCGATCGACCAGGCAAAGAACGAGGGGGTTCGTCCCTGCGACGGCATCATTCCCGTCTGATGGAACTCTTCCATGTCACCGAGGCCGGCCGGCCACTCGACGAGCGCGCGCACCGATTCGCCGTTGCGCTTCACCTGGGCCTCGACGGTGATGACGTAGGTTGTGTCGAAGCGGAAGGTCTTGACGGCGTCAACGCCATTCAAGGCGTAGTGAAAGGTAATTGCCGTGGGCGCGTGCAGGGTTCCCGCCGCCGTGGGTTGAGCGCCGTCATAGCTGATCTGGTAGAGCGCGTCGTTCAGTTGCTTCGTGAGCGCAGGCTCGTAAGTAAAGAGCGCGAGCGGCAGCCCGAAGCGGGCTGCCGCCTCCGGCTGAACCAGGTCGAGGGGTTTGCCCGCCGAGTCTTTGTACTTTTTCAGGATCCAGTGCTCCACCTGTGCGCCACGATTGGTGAAAACGATCTTGTAAAACTCGTTCTCGACTGTGGTGGTGGACTCAGCCGCGGCCGAAATCTGCGGCGTTGCCACGGGCGCAGATGCCGAAGCGGCACTGGCCGGCCCCTGGCTCCGCGCGGCAGATGCGCCATTGGAAGAGGTCGCTGCGGAGCGGGACTGCGTCTGCGCGGGCGGCTGCTGGTTGGGCTTGGGCTTTGCAAAAAAGAACTGGTAGCCAAGGATGGCCGCCATGGCCATCAGCATGAAGGCCATGGTGGAGCGCATATCGCCTCCGCCACCGCCGGCGCCCTGCGACTGAAGATTAGGATTCTGAATTTCGGGCAAAGGATACGTCCTATCGTTTGGGAATGGCTGCCTGTTTGGCGACCACTTCCTCTATGGTAATGGTTCGCGGGCAGGGGGAACGGGCTTGGGTGACGCCGGCGCGACGGCTCGGTTTGCCGGAGGAACTGGATCGAGCCCCCCGGGCGTAAAGGGGTGGCAGCGCACCAGGCGCCACGCCGCCATCGCGCAACCTCGTAAGGGGCCGTGCGTTGCAATGGCGATGGAGGCATACTCGGAGCACGTGGGAATAAACTTGCACCGGCCAGGGCTCACCATATGCAGCGCCGGCGAAAGCCAGCGGCGATAGAACTCGAGAAGTGCAAGCAAAATCCGCGTCATTGTGCAGTGGCTAAGCAGGCGGCCGGAACCCGTGCGAAGCCTCGCTCTCCGCCTGCTCCCCTGCCTGTTTCAGGATACGTACGATCTCCGCCTCAAGTTGCGCAAATTCCATCGTGAGCACGGTGTTGCGAGGATGCAGAATAAGATCGAATCCCTTGGGCAGCAGGCCGACGTGACGCCGCAGGACTTCCCTCATGCGGCGCTTGATGCGGTTGCGCTCCGTAGCCTTGCCCAAAACCTTGCCGACGGTAAGGCCGACGCGCGGCCCGGACGGGAGAATCGAGTCCGGCCTCACAGGCGTCTGAGGCGCCAGGAACCAACTCATCGAAGTGGATTGCCGCTTGCGCGCGGCCGCGTAGGCGCGCTGATAGTCAGCGTGCTTGCAGAGACGCGCTCCCGCCAATGTCTGGCGCTCAGCAGGTCTGGAAACTAAGTTCATGAGGAAGACTCGAGAAAGTACGGCTTCTCTCGGCTGCGCAGTGCGCTCGAAGACGAACGCCGGGCGAAGCTAGTCGCGGTATCCGGCGCTGACCGAAACGCGCTTGCGGCCCGCTGCGCGGCGGCGGCTGAGCACGGCGGCGCCTGACTTGGTCTTCATGCGCGACCGAAAGCCGTGCTTTTTCACGCGGCTGCGGCGGTTGGGTTGAAAGGTACGTTTGGGCATCGTGACCCGCTCCTGTTTCTGAAAAATCTGCCTGTAGTCGACATTTTTGAGTATATCTCAGGCGGAGTTGAGAATCCAGCGCGACGGCTCAACGGCGTCGGAGCAGGATCCGATCCATCGAAAATCGCAATTCGCTCCGCGAAACATATCACGGGGAATTTCGACGTGATATTTTCGCGGTAACATTACCAATGAGACGTCGAATTGATGCCACTTTCACCATGCTTGGTGCAACTTTCCATGGGATAGGAAAAGTTATGTGAAAGAGGCATTGCAACGGGCTCAAGATGTGCTACTATCGGGACCGATCAGGAAATTTCATTTGAAGTTTTTAACGATCCCGCGTTTCAGTTTTGTTCAAGAGAGCTCCCAGGGTCGAAAGTCTTAGGGAGCGCATCAGCTACGGACAGGTAACCGGTCGCCGGTAAGTGAGCGGAAAGCCATGAGCTTTGCGTTCCGGGGAATGTTCGCCTGAAATCTGTATTTGCGACCGCCGGATATACTAGGCCTCCGGCGGTTGAGGCAAGGATTGTACGATGGCATTTGCAACTTCGCCGGCTCCGGCAATGAACCCCTGGCTCCAGATCCTCTCAGCACTTGAGAAGAAGGTGATCCGGCAATCGTTCGAGACATGGCTGAAGCCCACGCGCTACAGTCATGCCGCAGGGCGCACGCTCTACGTGCGTGTGCCATCGTCAGAGTTTCAGCATATCGGCGATAAGTACGGCGACCTGATTCAGGAAGCGATCGAGTTGCACGGGCTTGAGTTCGACGATGTGAGCTTCGTGACGACGGAGGACGACCCTTCGATTCCGCCGCAGCGCAAGGATGGCGGCTTCGGCCCGGTTCCGAGCCACGCGCCCACGGCGCCGCCCCCGCCAGTCTTCCGCGCCCCCGAGCAGGGACGCTTCGACTGGTCCACCGCCGCCCAACTGAACCCGCGCTACACCTTCGACGCCTTCGTCATTGGGAACGGCAACCAGTTTGCTCGCGCCGCGGCCCTGGCCGTGGCCGAGCGCCCTTCACGCGCCTACAATCCGCTCTTCCTCTATGGCGGCGTGGGAATGGGCAAGACGCACCTGATGCACGCCATCGGCCACGAGGTCAAGCGTCGCCAGCCCGTGTCGAACATCTGCTACGTCTCGGCGGAAAAGTTCACCAACGAGATGATCAACTCCATCCGTAACGATCGCATGACGAGTTTTCGCGACCGTTTCCGCACGGTGGATGTGCTCCTGATCGACGACATTCAGTTCATCTCGCAGAAGGAGCGCACGCAGGAAGAGTTCTTTCACACCTTCAACGCCCTGCACGAGTCGATGAAGCAGGTGGTGATCGCCTCGGACCGTCCGCCCAAGGAACTGACCGAGATCGAAGAGCGGCTGCGCTCGCGTTTCGAGTGGGGCCTGATCGCCGATATCCAACCGCCCGATCTGGAAACGAAGGTCGCGATTCTGCTGAAGAAGGCCGAGAGCGAGCAGGCGCAACTGCCCACTGACGTGGCGCTCTTTGTGGCCTCGAATGTACGCACCAACGTGCGCGAACTCGAGGGCGCGCTCGTGCGGCTCATCGCCTGGTGTCAGTTGAATCGCATAGAGATCACGCTCGCGGCAGCGCAGCAGTGCCTCAAACAGTTCATTGACATGCAGGTGCGCAAAATCACCATCGAGGCGATTCAGCGCGCCGTGGCTGAGCAGTTCGGCATGCGGGTCGCCGACCTGAAGCAGAAGAACAACTCCCGCAACGTCGTGGTGCCGCGACAGATCGCCATGTACCTGGCCAAGCAGATGACCGAGGCGAGTCTGCCCGAGATCGGACGTCAGTTCGGCAACAAGCACCACACCACCGTAATGCATTCGATCGCCAAGATCGATGAACAGCGCCGCGCCGACAAGGACCTCCACCGTACCCTGAGCAAGCTGCAGGACGTGCTGAACTGCTAACGGCAGTTGTCGGTGATCGATTGTCGGTTGTCAGTGGCCGATGATCCATTGCTTCTTTCATCCTGAGTTGACTGGGGCGCGTGGCCCGCGCAAGGGGATGAGAATCATTGACCGTGATCGGCCACACTTTTGCTCCCGGAGGGAGCTTCGAGAATAGCCCAGGACAAGCGTAGCGCAGTCCTGGGTACTCGGCGAAAGAATGCTCCAGCCCCGTAGGGGCGACTGAACCCTTGCACGTGATTTTTGCCGGAGCGAGCGCAGCGAGACGAAAGATCGGCGGTTGCTATTCGCGATGCCGGCCCCGGAATACAATGCGCCGCTCTGCCATCTTCGTATTGCAACTTCACGCCGGGGAGCGCATCCAAAAGCTATGGAATATCGCCATCTGGGAGGCTCAGGCCTCAAAGTCTCCGCACTCAGCTTCGGCACTGCGACCTTTGGCGGTGCCAACGAGTTTTTCAAAGGCTTCGGCCAGACCGATGTCGACGAGGCGCGGCGTCTCATCGACATCTGCCTTGAGGCGGGAGTGAATCTCTTCGATACCGCCAACGGCTACTCGGACGGCCGCTCCGAGGAGATTCTGGGCAAGGCGCTCGCGGGCAAACGCGACCGGGTGCTCATCTCCACCAAATCGGGATTTCCCGCCGGGCCCGGCCCGAACGACGAAGGCTCTTCGCGCTACCACCTGCGCCGCGCACTCGAAGATAGTTTGCGGCGGCTCGGCACTGACTACGTGGACATCTACCATCTGCACGGCTTCGACGCGCTGACGCCGATCGAAGAGGTGCAGGAGACGCTCAACCAATTCGTGCGCGAAGGCAAGGTGCGCTATATCGCCTGCTCGAACTTCTCCGGCTGGCACCTGATGAAGTCCCTTGCTGTGGCCGATCGTTACGGCTGGACGCGCTTTGTGGCCCATCAGGTGTACTACTCGCTGCTGGGACGCGAATACGAGTGGGAACTGATGCCGCTCGCGCTCGATCAGAGGGTCGGCGCGCTCATCTGGAGCCCGCTCGGATGGGGACGCCTGACCGGCAAGATCCGCCGCGGCCGGCCGCTGCCCAAGGTTAGCCGACTGCACTCGATCGCGGACGCCGGGCCTGCCGTTCCCGATGAGCGCCTCTACCGGGTGGTCGATGCGCTCGATGCCGTGGCTGCGGAGACGGGAAGAACCGTTCCCCAGGTGGCGCTCAACTGGCTGCTGCAGCGGCCTACGGTTTCGTCCGTCATCATGGGCGCGCGCAACGAAGAGCAACTGCGCCAGAACCTGGGCGCGGCCGGCTGGAATCTTACGGCTGCCCAGGTCGCGGAGCTGGACAAGGCCAGCGTTGTCGAGCCGGTATACCCCTACTGGCACCAGCGCAAATTCTTCTCCGGCCGGAATCCGCTGCCGGTGTGAAGGATAGGGAGTAGCCAATAGGGAAGTGGGAGTAAAAATACGGAGCGAGGGAACAAGAGGCCGCGAATGGCCTGCCTTTTCCTCCGTGTTGGCTACTCGCTGTTCCCTGTTTCTTGCGGCGGATCGTTGCGGTAGATTTCAACATAATCCAGGTAATTCTGCGCATACTCGCGGATCAGCTCGCGGTCTTTGTCGGTGAGCTCGCGGCGCAGCTTGGCGGGCACGCCGGCCCAGAGCGTGCGTGGGGGCACGACGGTGTGCTCGGTGACCACAGCCCCGGCGGCGATGATCGAACCCTCGCCGATGCGGCTGCCATTGAGCACGCGCGCGCCCATGCCGATGATGCACATATCCTCCACAACGCACCCATGCACCGTGGCGTTGTGGCCGATGGTCACCCAGTCGCCCACAATGACGGGATAGAGGTTCCGCTGGCCGTGCAGTACGCAGCAGTCCTGCACGTTGGAGCAGGAGCCAACACGAATCGAATTCACATCGCCGCGCAGCACGGCGTTCATCCAGACGGAGGCGCGCTCGCCAACCGTGACGTCTCCGATGATCTGTGCCGAGAGGTCAATGTAACAACTGGGGTGGATCTGGGGCGAGTGGCCGTGGTAGGTTCGGATCATTTTCGACTCCCGTAAAAAGTGTAATCCCGTGCCGGGTATTCAGGCTTCCACGGCCGCCGCAAAAGGATCAAGGGGCGGAAATTCCAACTTGCGGAACTCCTTAATGGAGTCTATAAAAAATGAGTCTTGGCCGCCCGCTCAAAGTTGGGTATGATAATAGGAGCCTTATAGGCAGGTTTGGAGGTGGGGAAGTCTTGGCTGAGGTTCGCGTTCAGGAAGGCGAACCGCTGGAAAACGCGCTGCGCCGGTTCAAGCGGAAGGTACAGCAGGAGGACATTATCAAGGAAGTTAAACGTCACTCCTACTACCTGAAACCCGGTGAGAAGCGCCGCGTCAAAGCAGCACTGGCGCGCAAGCGGAATCGTAAAAAGGCTCGTAAAGAGCAGGACTGAATAATTTAACCGCTGCGAGATCGACCGTTCCGGCGGCTTTCGGGAAAGTCAGGACGAAAGCCGCCAAACCCAATAGAGATTGGAACGGCGCTTCGTGGCGGCGCAACAAAATAGAGTGCTTCTTTCTTTCCCGTCTGTCTGCAAAGTTTCCGCAATCATGTTGGCGTTGTGCGTGTTATGCAGCATCGTGCGGAAATCCCGCAGAAATCAGAGAGACGCGATTGGCAGTCTGGAGTGCTTTCGGCACGTTCATACTGCGTTGTCGTACCAACCTTACATTGCCTTGCATGCAAGACAATCCATAAATGCCGCTGTCTTGTATATGCGGTCCGGGCCCTTGTTACGCCATAGGAAAGGAACAGGGAACCGAGGCCGGCAAGTTGTTGAGAGGCTGCTAGCGATGTCGGTGCGATTCCCTGTAAGGCAAGTTGGCCATGGAGTTCACCGATCGAGTGCTGAAGTGCGTCGATTGCGGCGCCGAATTCGTTTTTACGGCAGGCGAACAGCTTTTCTTCCACGATAAGCAATTTAAAAACGATCCCAAACGCTGCAAGCAGTGCAAGGCAAAGCGCGGCCGCAATGGGCAAAGAGTGAGGCCTGAGACGCGCACAACATGCTCAGCGTGCGGTGCGGAGACGACAGTGCCCTTTAAACCGACGCAGGGCCGCCCTGTGCTTTGCCGCTCCTGCTTCCAGAAGCAACAGGCAATGCAGCGCGCTGCTCCGGAGCCTGCCGTTGTGGAGGATCAAAAGGCGGCGAGCAGCAGATCTCCTCGCGAGAGCCTGGGTTCTGCGCAGGCGCAGCCGTGAAGTTCGCGCAGCGAGGGCCAGGCTGACGCGGCAGTTGCCTGCTCTTCCTGCGGTTACTTCAGCGCGCGATGTCCAATGTCGCGCCGGTAGTACATGCCTTCAAAAGAGATCTCCGCCATGGCCTGGTAGGCACGGTCGAGCGCCTGGCGAAGGGAGTCTGCGGCGGCGGTGACGCCCAGCACGCGGCCGCCGGCGGTGAGCATCTGTCCGTCTTTGAGCGTCGTGCCCGCATGGAAGACCTTCACGCCAGGAACCTGAGCCGCGGCAGTCAGGCCGGTGATCGGCAATCCCGTCTTGTAACTGCCGGGGTAGCCCCCGGAGCTGGCCACCACGCAGGCCGATGCGCCCGCGGACCAGCGCAACGAGGTTTCGGCCAGACGGCCGTCGATGCAGGCTTCAAGCGCATCGATCAGATCGCTCTCCAGGCGGACCAGGATGGCCTGCGTTTCAGGATCGCCGAACCGTGCGTTGAACTCCAGCACCTGCGGGCCGCGCGCGGTCATCATGAGGCCGCAATAGAGCACACCGCGAAAAGGAGCGCCCTCGGCGGCCATGCCGGCAACGGTCGGTTCGGCAATGTGGCGCAGTATCCACTCCGACATGACGGGATCGAGAAGCGCATCGGTGGTGTAGACGCCCATGCCTCCGGTGTTGGGGCCGGTGTCGCCCTCGCCCACGCGCTTGTGATCCTGCGACGCAACCAGCGGCGTCACGTGCTTGCCGTCGCTCAGACAGAGAAAGCTGATCTCGTCGCCTTCGAGGAACTCCTCGATGACAATCTGCCGCGCGGCTTCGCCCAGCAAGGCCCCGGAAAACAGGCCCTGTGCGGCTTCGACAGCGGTGTGGCGCGAGAGGCAGATGATGACGCCCTTGCCAGCGAAGAGACCGTCGGCCTTGACCACGAGCGGCGCATGAAACATCTCGATGACCTTGTCCACTTCTGCGGCGCTGGAGCAGATGGCGTAGTTTGCGGTGGGGATGTTGTGCCGCTTCATAAACTGCTTGGCAAAACCCTTGCTGGTTTCGAGCATTGCAGCGGCGCGGGTAGGCCCAAAGGCGCGCAGGCCGCGCTGGCTGAGAGCATCCACAATGCCGAGCGAGAGCGGCTGCTCCGGTCCGACGACGGTCAGCGCCGGCTGCTCGACCTCGGCCAGGCGAACCATGGCATCAAGGTTTTTCAGGTCGACGGGAACACAGCGAGCCATCTGCTCCATCCCGCCGTTGCCCGGCGCGCAAACAAGCTCCGTCACGCGTGGACTGCGCGCAATCGCCCAAGCCAGCGCGTGCTCGCGGCCGCCTGAACCAAGAATCAAAACTTTCATCTTTTCCTTCCCGCGGAACTCATCCAAAACCAGACAAAGGCTGGAAGAACCATCGTCGGCAATGCGGGGGCGGAAAGTCAAACGGGGCGCGTTCGAACGGACAGTGTTCCCATATACTGAGGCGTGACGATGGGACAAGTCCTGAGATAAGAGTTGATCGATGATTGGAACCCGCATCAAGCCGTATGACCAGCAGCTCGCCGAAAAGGAGGCCCGCGAGCGGCAAACCCGCGCCTACCGTCGCAACCAGATCTTCGGACTGGTGATTCTGGCTGGCGTGATCTGCCTGTGGTGGCTCGCGCACACCAATCCGAAGTGGATCTTTCCCGCGGGGTGGTGGCGGTGGTAAAGACAGGGACTGAGGATCAGGGAGCGGAGATCGGCAGCGACAGCCTGGCGACTCGCGATCCGCTGGCCGTCATTCTCCTGGGGCCGACCGGGAGCGGAAAGACCGCGCTTTCGATCGGGTTGGCCGAGCGCTTCAACGGCGAAATCGTGAGCTGTGACTCGGTGGCTGTCTATCGCGGCATGGAATTGGGCACGGCCAAACCCACGCGCGAGGAACGAACCCGTGCGCCGCACCACCTGATCGACGTGGCTGAACCCAATGAGCCGTTTACCGCGGGCGCGTACTCTCGTCTTGCCCGTGCGTCGCTCCAGGAGATTGAAGCGCGCCGACGCCTGCCGATTGTGACCGGCGGAACTGGCCTGTATCTGCGTGCGCTGATCGATGGACTCTTTGCCGGTCCGGAGCGGCAGCAAGAGTTGCGGAGCCGCCTGCGCAAAAGCATGGAGCGCCATGGAGCAGGCTGGCTCCATCGCCTGCTTGCGCGTCTGGATCCCGCGACTGCCGGGCGGATTCACGCCAACGACAGCCCCAAGCTGATTCGCGCCATCGAGGTCTGTCTGGCGGCGCGTTCACCGCTCTCGACTCTTCTCCAAAATGAGGGACGGAATCCGTTGATGGGATTTCGCCTTCTGCGCATCGGGTTGAATCCGCCGCGCGCCGCGCTCTACGACAGGTTGAACCGGCGTTGCGCTGAGATGTTTGCCGCGGGGCTGGTCGAAGAGACGCGCGGGCTGCTCGCGCGCTATGGGCGCGTGAAGGCGCTCGCTTCGCTCGGTTACCGCCAGGCTTGCGCCGTGCTGGACGGGACAATGAGCGAGGAGACGGCGATCAAGGCGGCGCAGCAGGGCCATCGCAACTACGCCAAGCGGCAGATGACGTGGTTTCGCCGCGAGCCGGATGTGCGCTGGATCGAGCGGTTCGGCGATGAGGCGCAGGCGCTCCAGGAGGCTGAAGCTTTGATCGCGGCGGCCTGCAAAGAAACCCGCCCTTGAGACCAAAGCCCGCCTGCGGCAGTCTGCAAGCTTCCGCTGGGCAGAGAAGACGGCTGCTGATTCCCGACAATTTAAACTAACGAAGTGATCAGCGTCTCCGCGCAAAGCGACGACGCCGGAATGGAGTTTCCTGTGCCCGAGACGAATGCAGAGGCGATTTACGACGTGGTGGTGATGGGCGGCGGACCTGCCGGATACACGGCGGCGATCCGTGGCGCCGAATACGGGCTCAAGGTCGCCCTGGTGGACGCGAGCCCAAAGCTGGGCGGTACATGTCTGCATGTAGGCTGCATTCCCACCAAGGCGCTGCTGTTCAGCGCGGAGTTGTGGGATTCCATGAAAGACGCCGCCGCATTCGGCATCAAGGGCGTTGAAGCGCGCCAGCTTGACTGGCCGGCCGTGCTTGCCCGCAAGAACGCCATCGTCGCCAAGCACGTGAAGGGCCTCGAGTTTCTGATGAAGAAACATAAGATCGCCGTTGTGCCTGGTTTTGGACGGCTCACCGGGCCTGCGCAGAACGGCGCGCATACGGTGGAAGTAGATTCGAATGGCGTGAAGAGTCAAATCAAAGCCCAAAATATTTTGCTGGCAACCGGATCGGAGGCCAGGCTGTTGCCGGGATTGCAGGCCGATGACACGATCCTGACGAACATCGAGATTCTGAACCTGAACGCGCCGCCCAAGTCGCTCATCGTGATCGGCGCGGGCGCGGTGGGCGTCGAGTTTGCATCGATCTTCCGCAGCTTCGGCGCCGAGGTGACGATTCTCGAATTTCTGCCGCGGCTGGTGCCGGTCGAGGACGAGGAGATCTCGAAGGAGTTGGCGCGGCTCTTTCGCAAGCGAGGCATTGAGACGCAGACGAGCGCGAAGGTCGACGGCGTGGAGAAGACGGCGACCGGCGTGAAGGTGAGCTACACCGACGCGAACGGCAAGCCGCAGGTGAAAGAGGCGGAAAAGGTTCTGGTCGCCGTGGGCCGCGCGCCGCGCACGAATGGAATCGGCCTCGAAAAGACACGCGTTGAGCTGGATCGTGGATTCGTGACGGTGAACGAGGCGCAGGAGACGGCCGAGCCGGGCGTTTATGCCATCGGCGACATTGTGGCCGGGTTGCCGCAACTGGCGCACGTGGGCGCAATGAGCGGCATGGTGGCGATGGCGAAGATCGCCGGACGCAAGTTCCGGCCGGTGCGCCGCGAGCGGATTCCCGGCTGCACCTATACCGAGCCGCAGATCGGGTCGGCAGGATTGACGGAAGCGCAGGCCAAGGAGAAAGGCTACACCGTGAAGGTGGGCAAGTTTCCGTTTGCGGCCAACTCGAAAGCCACCATCGTGGGTAGTCACGACGGCTTTGTGAAGGTGGTTGCCGATGCCAAGTACGGCGAGATCCTGGGCGTGCACATCATCGGACCGCAGGCCACGGAGCTGATCGCCGAAGCCGTCGCCGTGATGGATCTCGAGGGCACGGTGGAGGATCTGATCTTCACCATCCACGCCCACCCCACGCTGAGCGAGGCGATGCTGGACGGCTACGGCGCCGTCGAAGGAATGGCGATTAACGCGTGAGGCGGC
>JABEBX010020527.1_pt1 | contig 21234 bp, 14 predicted proteins | sample 7245971 | NCBI WGS metagenome assembly JABEBX01 (sample SAMN14506365, study PRJNA622280) | hot springs metagenome | biome: hot spring [ENVO:00000051]|acidic hot spring [ENVO:00002120]; feature: spring [ENVO:00000027]|sediment [ENVO:00002007]; material: sediment environment [ENVO:01001048]... | reverse complement strand
CAGGGGCTAAAGCCCCATTGATTTCGCTCGCCTTACGGCACGGCTAAAGCCGTGCCCCTTCAAAACCGCGGGCGGCAGCATGAATTTTGCAAGTAGCTCGAAGGTTGGGTGAATCAATCCTAGCGGAATATCCGAAGCAGTGGCCGAGAACCCTTACGGAAATCTTAAAATAAGAGAATGGCGAGTTGACAATCGTTTGCAATCGATAATAATATTCTTCTTCAACGTAAAGAAGGGGTCTCCTTGAACCGACCCCCTGGATTTGAGGAGCTTCCTTCAAGAGATGTCTGAGTGCCAGGGGGGCGAAACGCGCCGGATGAACACGCATGGGAGTGATTCATCCGCGGGAGGAATCATGCCGCAGAACCTGCTGGAACAGCTACGCAAATACAGTGTGATCGTCGTCGATACAGGCGATATTGAGGCTATGGAGCGGTTCAAGCCGCGTGATGCCACCACCAATCCGTCGCATATTACCAATGCAGCCAAGATGCCCAAGTATCAGCCCATTCTGGATGGCGAGCTGATCAATGCGCGCAGGGAGTTGGGCGCAGGAGCGAGCGATCTGGAAGTTGCCAACCTCGCCTTCCGGCGGCTTGGGATCGCGTGGGGCAAGAATATTTTGAACGTGGTACCTGGCCGTGTATCGACCGAGGTGGACGCGCGTCTTTCGTACGACACGGAAGAAACGATCGGGCAGGCGCGCAGCATTATTGCCCAGTATGAGGCTGAGGGCATTTCGCGGGAACGGATTCTGGTGAAGATCGCCGCGACCTGGGAGGGCACGCGCGCCGCGCAGGTGCTGGAGAAGGAAGGCATCCACTGCAATCTGACCCTGATCTTCGCCACCTTCCAGGCTGTCGCCGCAGCCGAGGCGGGAGCGACGCTGGTGTCGCCATTCTGCGGGCGGGTACTGGACTGGTACAAGAAGAAAACCGGCAGGGATTATTTTGGCGCCGAGGATCCCGGCGTAATCCATGTGTCCGCAGTCTACAACTACTTCAAAAAGTATGGATACAAGACTGATGTGATGGGCGCGAGTTTCTGGAATGTCGGTCAGGTGCGCGAACTGGCGGGCGCCGATCTGCTGACCATCGCGCCGAAGGTGCTGGCAGAGATGGAAGTCATCGAGGAATCGCTAGTTCCCGAGCTCAACGCCGAAGCGGCCAAAGCAATGTCCATCAATAAGATTGTGGTCGACAGCAAAGAGACATTTGAACGCCTGCTCGCCGCCAATCGCATGGCCACCGATAAATTGAAAGAAGGCATTGAAGGCTTTTCAGCGGCGCTCGTGGAACTTGAGACGCTTCTCGTTAAGCGGCTTGCTGAGATTGAATCCCGCACCGTGACAACCGCATAATCGCGAAGCGAAGCGGGCAGAGAGCCTTGCGCATCTGCCTTGCGCAGTGTCGTTTTCCCTGTGGATGAGGAGAGAAGGTCCCGAATGGGTGCTGGCAGTCTGATGATCGCGCAAGGCGGAGGGCCCACGGCTGTCTTCAATGCCAGCCTGTCCAGCGCGATTGTTGAGGGAATCAGACAGCCAGGGATCGGACGGGTCTATGGCGCACGCTACGGCATGCAGGGTTTGGTCAGAGGCGACATTGTTGAACTGGACCATCTGACTGCCGGCGATCTCGATCTGTTACGTCTGAGTCCCGGCGCGGCGCTGGGCTCATCCCGCTTCAAGCCTTCTGAAGGCGACTATGGCCGGATGGTTGAGAATCTGCGCAAGCTCGACATTCGAGCCATCCTTTTCATAGGCGGCAACGGCACCATGCGTGGGGCATCGCTGGTGAGCAGACACTGTCGTGACGCCGGGTTTCCAGTGCAGGTCATCGGCGTTCCGAAGACCGTTGACAACGACATCGCGATGACGGACCGCTGTCCGGGCTTTGCCAGCGCAGCCCGCTATCTGGCGCAGACGACACGCGACCTTGGAATGGACATTCGCTCGCTGCCCCAGCCGGTGACGATTCTTGAAACTGTTGGCCGCAGCATCGGCTGGCCGGCAGCGGCGACAGCGCTGGCGAAGCAGAACGAAGCCGATGCGCCACATCTCATCTATCTTCCTGAAAAGCCTTTCCATGCGGATCAATTCCTGGCGGATCTCGATGGGATCGTGACCAAATTTGGCTGGGCCATCGTCGTGGCGACCGAAGGCATCCGCAATCCGGACAGCAGCCTTGTCTACGAGTTGAAGGACCCCACCCAGCTCGATCCCCTGGCGCGTCCCATGACGGGCGGCGTAGGACAGTTCATGGCCAATCTGGTGGGTGAGAATCTGAAGATTCGCTGCCGCACCGAGAAGCCGGGACTGATTGCGCGAGCTGCCAGAGCGCTTGTGTCGGCGCAGGACCAGGTGGATGCCGAACTGGTGGGCCGTGCGGGAGTGCAGGCGATTGCCGCCGGCGAAACAGAAAAGATGGTCGCGCTTCTGCCGCTTGATTGTCCCCGGGAAAACGGCTATGAGCTGATTTCGTTCGACAAGGTTACTGACGCGGAAAGACCGCTGCCGGCAGAGTGGCTTTTCGATGCGGCGATTCCGGTCGGTGAGCGGTTCTTTGCATACATGAAACCACTGGTGGGCGAGCTGACGCCGTACTTCGTCCGCTTTACGAATTGACGCAGTGCAGGGAAAGAAGGGTGAACATGCAAAAGTCTTTGACAAAGGCCGCGAAGAAGCCGCTTGGCGTGCTGATTCTGGGACGGAAGCGTCCTGGCTTCGATCAGGAATGGAACCAGATTATCTGTGGGCGCGCACTGGCTGCACTGAAGGAACTGGGCTATGAAACCGTTGGGGCGGAGACGCCGGTCATCGACGACGCCACCATTCTGGCGGCGCTGGACAGAATCCGCGGGGCCGGATGCCAGGCTTTGCTGATGCTGCATCCCTCGATGGGCAACGGCCAGGTGGCGCTCACCGTGGCGCAGCAGTGGCCCGATCCGGTGGTTCTGTGGGCTACGCCGGAGCGTCCGGGTGACGGTAAAGTGAGCTCCTGTTCCCTGGTGGGGCAGCATCTGTGGGGCTCCACGCTGCGGCAGGCGGGGCATGCCTTCGAACTGATTTATGGGGATCCGGACGACAAAACCCTGCGCGTCGAACTGATGCGCGCCGTCGACATTGCACGCACTGTCGCTGTTCTGCGTAACGCCAAGGTGGGCGTCGTCGGAACGTATGCGCCGGGATTCATCGATCTGGCCGCCGATCCCTTCCTGCTGCAGCAGACGATGGGCATGCAACTGCATCCGTTGAGCCTGCCACAGTTTATCGAGCGGGTGCATGCGATTCCCGAAGAGGCCGTACGCAAAGATGTGGAGCGCGTGCTTGATCTAAAGCTGCCCATGAGCGATGTGACGGCCGAAGATCTGCCCACGAATTCGCGCTTCTACCTGGCGATGCGGGAACTGATGGCAGAGGAGAGCCTGAGCGCGCTTGCGATTCAATGCTGGCCGGAGTTGCCCAACATGATTGGGCAGTGGCCCTATCTGGCGATCACGCGCCTGAGCTCGGAGGGCTGCGCGGTTTCAATCGAGGGCGATGTCGATGCCGCCATCGTGGGCCTGATGAACTGCGAACTGGGCGACGGGCCGGGCTTCCTGACCGACTGGCTCGAACACGACCGCAACACAATCTTCTTCTGGCATCCGGGCATGGCTCCGCTCAACATGTGTAATCCCATTGGCAGCGAAGGCGGGCCGACGCTGGCCAGGCACTTCAATATCGTGAGGCCGATGGTGGTGGACGGCCAGATTCGCACCCACGAGAACGTGACGATCACACGGCTCTGGCGGTGTGACAGCTGTTACCACCTGACGGCATTTGAGGCGCGCACCGTTCCGCCGCGGCGCAAGGTGACGGGTAACATGGTGCTGGTGGAACTCTCCGATGCGGAACTGACACATGGCGGCGATGTGCCTGCGCGGTTCGGCCGTCTGGTACACGCAGGAATGCCGCATCATGTGACCTTGTCGTTCGGTCACCAGGCAGATTCTTTTCGCAGGCTTGCGCGGGCGCTCGACATCGAGTGGATCAGCAGGCATCGGATGGGATGATTTCGGCGAGAGGAGCGCGCATGCGCATTCAATAGCCGATCAACGACCCCGGCGAGCGGGAATCGTGCGTTGGGAATCCCGGTCAGAAGACCGGCGCTGCAAGAGAGGTGAGTTTCGATGAGCGAGGAACAGCAAAAGACATACAAAGTGTATCTCGGCGGCAAGTGGGTTGAGACGGCCGAGAAGATCCAGATTACGGACCCGGCGACAGGGCGGAAGTTTGCCAGCGTTTCGGCGCTCAACCGGGATCAGGTGCGCTCGGCCTTCGACGCTGCGCAGTCAGCGCTGCCGGCATGGCGGGGCATCACAGCCAGGGAGCGTGGCGCATATCTCAATCGCGTGGCCGATGAAGTGCACAAGCGCGCCGATGAGATCGCGCGCCTGATCACGCTCGAAAACGGCAAACCGCTGGCGCAGAGCAAAGGCGAGATGGCGATGACTGAGGACCATCTGCGCTGGTTTGCCGAAGAGGGCCGCCGCGCGTATGGGCGCGTGGTTCCTCATCAGGCGCCGGGCAAGCGCAACATGGTGGTCAAGACGCCGATCGGCGTGGTGGGCGCCATCGCTCCCTGGAATTTTCCGCTGGTGCTGGGCATTCGCAAGGCCGCGCCGGCACTGGCCGCAGGCTGCCCGGTGGTGCTCAAGCCGTCTTCGCAAACGCCGCTCAGCTCCATTGCCTTCGCGGAATGCGTTGAGGCAGCCAACGTTCCGGCCGGCGTCTTTCAGATCGTGGTGGGCAATGCGCGCATGATCGCCGAGGAGTTTTTGACGAATCCGATCTGCCGAAAGATTACCTTCACAGGCTCGACGGAAGTGGGCAGGGAACTGATCAAGGGCGCGGCGCAATCGATCAAGCCGCTTTCACTCGAGTTGGGCGGACTGGCGCCGCTTCTTGTCTTCGATGATTGCAATCTCGACCAGGCGGTGCAGGAGACGCTGCTCGCCAAGTTCCGCAACACGGGCCAGTCCTGCATCGCAGCCAACCGAATTTACGTGCAGCGCACGATCCACGATGAGTTTGTGAAGCGATTCGTCGTTGGTGTGCAAAAGCTGAAAACAGGCCCGGGGCTGGATCCAGGCACCGACATCGGTCCGCTTATCAACCAGCAGGCGCTGGATGCTACGCTGGCCCAGGTTGAAGATGCATCGAGCCGCGGGGGCAAAGTCCTTTGCGGCGGCAAGCAGATGGGATCGAGCGGGTTCTTCCTCGAACCGACGGTCATCGACGGCGTTGGAGGACCGTCACTGTGCATGCGCGAGGAGACCTTCGCGCCGGTGGCGCCGATCGCGACATTTGAGACCGAGGATGAGGCGATTGATCTAGCCAACGCCAGCGAGTATGGGTTGAGCGCCTACGCGATGACACGCGACATCGGGCGGATCTTCCGGCTGGCCGAGCGCATCGAAGCCGGTACGCTGGGCATCAATGACGGTGCGCCAACCACAAGCAATTGCCCCTTCGGCGGCGTAAAGCAGAGCGGATGGGGACGCGAGTTGGGCGCCGAAGGTCTTGATGCCTTCCTGGAGACGAAGCATGTCTCCTTTGGCGGAATGTGACATTTCTACGGAAGGATGGATGAAGGAGCAAATACGATGATTCACTTTCTCGTTCACAATACAGCGGACACGGTTGGCGTGGCCGTCGTGGATATCGTGGCCGGAACCGAATGTACCGGCCGTGATCTCTCAACCAACAAATCACTGGCGGTGAAGGCGGCGCAGGATATTCCGCTGGGGCACAAACTGGCGCTCAAGGATTTCGCCGTGGGCGATACGGTGATCAAGTACGGCTGCGACATCGGCAAGGTGGTGCAACCGATCAAGACCGGCGAGCACGTTCACGTGCACAATCTGAAGACGAAGAGGTGGGCATAATGAAGGACCTGACAATTTATGCGTATCGGCGTGAAAACGGGCGCGTCGGCATCCGCAATCACGTAATTATTCTGCCCGTGGACGACATTTCGAATGCCGCGTGCGAAGCTGTAGCCAACAACATCAAGGGAACGCTGGCTCTGCCCCACGCCTATGGCCGCTTGCAGTTCGGCGAGGATCTGGAGCTATTCTTCCGCACCATGATCGGTACCGGTTCCAATCCCAACGTGGCTGCTGCGATCGTCATCGGCATAGAGCCCGGCTGGACCCAGAAGATCGTGGACGGAATCGCAAAGACCGGAAAGCCTGTTGCGGGTTTCTCGATCGAGGGTCAGGGCGACATCTCCTGCATTGCGCAGGCGTCAAGAAAGGCGAAAGAGTTTGTGCAGTGGGCAACCGAGCTGCAGCGCACGGAGTGCAGGTTCAGCGAACTCTACATCAGCGCGAAGTGCGGAGAGAGCGACACCACCACCGGACTGGCGAGCTGTCCGACAGTCGGCAATGTGTTTGATAAGCATTGCGCGAACGGCGGCATGGCATCCTTCGGCGAGACCACGGAGCTGACCGGCGCCGAGCACATCGTCGCCGCCAAAGCAATCAATGACACGGTGCGCCAACAGTTCCAAGCCATGTTCGATGACTACCAGAAGCTGGTCTTTGGCGAGAAGACAGACGACCTCTCCGACTCGCAGCCAACCAAGGGCAATATCACCGGCGGTTTGACGACCATCGAGGAGAAGGCTCTGGGCAATGTGGAGAAGATCGGCAAGAAGACGAAGTTTGTCGGCTGCCTGAAGCCTGCCGAAGCCCCTACCGATAAGGGCCTCTGGTTCATGGACACCTCAAGCGCCGCGGCGGAAGCCGTTACCTTGTGGGCTGCATCGGGCGCGGTGGTGCATCTTTTCCCGACCGGACAGGGCAACATTATCGGCAATCCCATCGAACCCGTTATCAAGTTCTCCGGCAATCCCAAGACCGTCAAGTTGATGTCGGAGCACATCGACGTGGATGTGTCGCCGATTTTGCAGGGCGAAATGACGCTCGACCAAGCCGGCGAATTGCTGATTGACACCATCGTGCGCACGGCGAACGGCCGCTTTACTGCGGCAGAGGCGTTAGGGCATCGCGAGTTCGTGATGACCAAGCTCTATCGCAGCGCTTAACCTGAATCCGCTTCACGCGCTCCGGGTTCCGCATGTGGTCCCGGAGCGCCCATTGGTGTTCTGTTGAGGCCTTATGAATCGCTATTCCAAAGAGGCGCTCGTTCGTGTTGTGTCGCAACTGGCCGCTGGAATGGGCGTGCCTGCCGAGGACGCTGCGCTATTTGCCGAGGTGCTGGTGGACGCCGATGTGAACGGCGTCTCGACCCATGGCGTTTCGCGATTAAACATCTATCTCAAGCGTATCGAGTTGGGACTGATCGCTCCCAAAGCTGCACTCCAGATCGACCGGCAGGCAGGCAGTGTGTTGGTGCTCGACGCCGGTAACGGCCTGGGCCAGGTGCAGGCGCGCAAGGCGCTCGATCTGCTCGTCCCGATGGCTCGCCAGAACGGCGTGGCCGTGGCGACCATCCGCAACTCGCAACACTTTGGCGCGCTCTCCTGGTATTGCAATTACGCAGCGAGCCATGAGATGGTTCTGCTGGCCATGACAAATTGCGAGCCGGCCATGTCGCCCGAAGGCGGATACGAGCCATTTTTCGGCACCAATCCCATCGCTGCTTCGTTTCCTACGGGCAAGGGTTTTCCCGTCAAGATTGATCTGGCGACATCGGGCGTGGCGCGTGGCAACATCATCGCGGCGCAAAAGAAAGGCCAGCCGATTCCGCTGGGCTGGGCACTCGATCCCGAAGGAAATCCGACAACCGATGCCGCCAAGGCGCTGCTCGGCACGGTGCTCACCATGGCGGGCCACAAAGGTTATGCGCTGGCGCTGATGGTAGAACTGTTCAGCGGCGTGCTTTCAGGCTCGGCGATCGGCCCAGATATCGGCTCCATGTACAAGAACCTCGATCGCAAGCAGGATGTCGGCCACTTCTTCTGTCTCTTCGACGTCAAGGCGTTTCTCGATTACGGCGAATATCTGAACCGCATCGATGAGACCATCGATCGCATCAAGGCTTCAAGGAAGCGTCCTGGCGTGGACGAGATTTTGGTTCCCGGCGAGCGCTCCGCGCGCAAGGCAGCTCTCAACAACGCACGGGGCATTCCTGTCTCACCCGAGACCGTGGCGGAGATCGAACAGTGGTGTTCCCGCCTGAACGTAGCATTCAACCATGAGGTGGTTGGCCAGCCATGAACGATGTCGATATTTTGATCTCCGAAAACATACGAGGCGCTGCTGTCGATGCGCTCAGTGATCGCTTTCGCGTCTCTTTTGAGCCGGATCTGTGGAAGGATCCGGGTAAGCTTGCCGAGAAGGTGAAGAGCTGCCGGGCGCTGATTGTGCGCAATCAGACGCCTGTGACGGCATCGCTTATCGATGCCGCGCAGAATCTGCTTGTGATCGGCAGGGCTGGCGTCGGCCTCGATAACGTCGACTACAAGCACGCGGAAAAAACCGGCATCGTGGTCTCGTTTACTCCCGACCAGAACGCGATCAGCGTGGCCGAGATTGTCATGGGCATGATGCTGTCGCTGGCGCGATTTATCACGGTCGCCGATGCGGAGACGAAGAAAGGCAACTGGAACCGGCAGCGCTACGTCGGAACGGAGCTCTACGGCAAAACACTGGGCATCGTGGGCGCGGGAAAGACGGGATTTCTGACGGCCTGCCGTGCGAAGGCCTTCGGCATGAAGGTCCAGGCCTATGATCCTTTTCTGAGCAGGGACAACATCCTGCTGAGTGAATTGCAGGCCGAACTGGTGGAACTGGACGAACTGCTGGCGCAGGCGGACGTGATCTCGTGCCATCTGCCGGCTACGCCGCAAACGATAGGGCTGCTGAATCGCGAACGGTTCACAATGATGAAGCAGGGTGCATTCTTCATCAATACATCGCGCGGCAAGGTGGTTGTCGAGGGTGACTTGGTGGAGGCGCTCAAGTCCGGCAAGTTGGCCGGCGCGGCGCTTGACGTACGCGGTAAAGAACCTCCGCAGATCGGCGAGCTTGAGGCCATGCCGAATGTAATCCTGACACCGCACATTGCAGCCTTTACGCGCGAAGCGCAAACGCGCGTGACCATGGCCGTGTGCGAGGACGTAGGACGCGTGCTGGATGGCAGACCGGCGGTGAACGCTGTGCGGAGGACTACGCCGGCGAAGCGCGCTTCTTCCTGAGCTGGATCGGCTTCTGGCCGTCCGGTTTCGGGACGAAGATGTCCTCCCAGACCAGACCGCACTCTTTGGTCATCTGTAGAGGGTATTCAAGGCGGCCGAGCTCGGCTCCTGCATTGTTGGTGCCGAAGGAAAACGTGCATCCGGCCGCTTTCGCCATCTGGATAAACGCATGGCTGGGAATCCTGCGGCGGTTGTTGATTTCAATCGCAACGTTGTAGCGGAGAGCGGCATGGATCACGCGCCGCATCCGCTGTGGCGTCCAAAGCTCGTCGTAATGCGCGACGATCTGGTCGGGCAGATAGGTTGCATTGGCATAGATGTCGATCGGTTCGCGCATCACGCTCTCGATGCGATTCACGTACATCTCCATAAATGCCTGGCTGTCGGTGATAACGCCGATCTCCTCCGGGATCCAGATCCTCATGCGCTTGCCGTGGTCATCGGAAAAGGTCATCGCATCAGTAAAGACGTAGTCGAAGCGCGCCACAGCCTCCGGTGAGACAAGAGTCTGCCATTCACGCCCCTCTGCCTGCATCGCAACGTAGCAAGGCTGCCCCTTCATGCTTTGGAGATACGCAAGAATGCTGGCATCGCTGTGCACTGGGAAGCTGAGCCCGCAGTTGATGGCGATTCCGTAGCCGATGCCGACACGGCGCGAGTTATCGAGAGCTTGTTCGAGCGTCAGGCCGCCCTTGAGATGCGCGTGATAGTCGACGATGGGAATATTGGCCGAGCCGAGGCGAATGATGTCGCGGTAAACTTCATCGACCTGCGGCTTCTCCTCGGAGATCTGCGCGACTGAATCGGGGAGCTGATGTATACGGAGATTGCGAAAGAGTGTGGCGCTTTGTGGACTGAGTGCCTCGATGGCGATGGTTCCGTGGCCAATGCGGCACGCAAAATCCGGGTTGGCGGAAAATGCATCGTCTGGCTCGATGTAGTCGACCACCAACATGCCGTTGAGTCGGATCTGCACCTGCTTCTGGCGGACAAGGATCTTGAGGGTAAACCACTCGTTGTCGGCGATGAACTGCTTCCAGACGTGCCGTACTCCTTGGAGCGATCCGGTCTTTCTGCGCTGGATAAACCCGTTGGGACCACGCGCATCGTTGGCCAGCAGCACCTCGAAGCCGGGAGCAGGCGCCGCCGAAAACCCGTCGGCGGTATGAAAACAGAGAGCGGATTCAGCGCCAGGCTGCAAGGAAATCTCTGCGCTCAAATCGAAGTTCTTAAAATTGGCATGGCCCGATCGTCCGACATAAAACAGACGAGCATGGCTGCCTTGAACGCGGATTTGCCCATCAACAGCCTTGAAGGCTCTTGCATCTCCGCGAGAGTGCCAACCGCGCAACGAGGCGCCATCAAAGAGCGCATCCGAATCGGCGGATTGGGCGGGAAGGGAACGAACTGCTGCAGGAGCAGCCAGCAGCAATGCCATAGCATCGCGACGTGTGAGTGCAGGCATGAGATTCCTTTCGCACGAAAATTATGATGCAGCAATCTGAGGCTTGTCGAGAAGGCGATATTTGCGGCCCACGGCGAAGAGCGCAACTGTCCCGGCCAGCGGCATCAGCCCGACCAGCACGAAGACCGGTGTGTAGGAGATCCTATCGACGAGAATGCCGGTGAGCAGTGGAAACAGCATCCCGGACAGTCCCCCCGCAATACCCGTCAGTCCCGTGGCGCGTCCTACCTGGTGCTCGGGGAACAGATCCGTGACGGCAGCAAACATGTGCGCGGAAAGGAAGTTGTCAGCAGCAATGGTCAGGCAGAGCATCGCCATGACAGAGGCTGTCCCGTGCAGATAAGGTATGGCAAAGCTCAACAGACAGACGAGCGCGCTGCCGTACATCAGGATGCGCCGCGTATTGCGAACCGAAAATCCGTGACGTATCAGCACGCCGGCTGCCCAGCCGCCCCCAATGCCGCCCACATCGCCCATCAGGAATGGGATCCAGGCGAGGAATCCGATCTGAGCCATGGTCATGTGGCGGGCGCTAAAGAGGTAGCTGGGCGTCCAGTACCAGTAGAACTGCATCACGGGTCCAATGAAGAAGCGGCAAAGCATGACGGCCCATCCGGACGAGTTGCCCAGTAGCTCGCGCACTGAAACCGGAGGCGGGGAAGAATGCGCCGAATCACTGGCTTCCTTGCCGTACATAAACCACCATGCAGGAATCCAGAGGAACCCGGCTACCGCGGGTACCAGAAATGCAATGCGAAAACCGTAATGCTCAAGGAGATAAACGATGGCAGGGACCGCGAGAGTGGCGCCGATAACGCTGCCGCCGTTGAAGATGCCGATGGCCAGCGTGCGGTCTTTCTTCTCAAAAAGGCGCGTGACGGTTTTCACCCCGCCGGAGTAGGCGGCGCATTCGCCAGTGCCTTTCCAGAATTGCGAGAGCCCCAGCGAAAGGCCTGAGCCTGCCAGAGCGAACGAGGCCGATGCGGTTGACCACCAGCAGATGGCGGCCGTAAGCCCCAGTCGCGCGCCAAGCCGGTCCATGAGATAGCCCATGGGAAACTCCCCCGTCATCATCCCGAAGCCGAGGGCGGAGACGACCCTTCCGTAGGCTGCGTTGGAAAGGTGAAAGGCCGATCGCAGTACCGGCGCCATCACAGACAATGCCTGGCGGCCGATGAACATGATCACGGTGAGAAAGAAGAGGAAAGAGAGAATCAGCCATGCGCGCCCGCTGCTGCGGTGCTCAGTGGCCAGTCCGCCCTCAGTCCTGCGTATCTCTTCAACGTTCGGCAAACTTCCTCCCTGAGCGAGGCCGCCGTGTGGGGGACGCCGGCATCAAGATTTCAGTTCTGTCAGGCAAGAGCAGGATACGAAACGGCCTTACACTTGCATTCCGCGGGCCTCATGCCAGGGATGCGCGGACTTGAGGATTTGATTGATGTCTCTGACGTTTTGCAATCCTCTGGTGTTCAGCCACTGTTCGAGCGCGGAGGCGCCCCCTTTGACAAAGACGGGAACACCATCCTGCCAGGTGGCGCGTCCGGCGAGAACGCCGTGAAAGTGCGTGCCGCTCAAGACAGCAAGTTCCAGTGTTTCAAGAAAAACCGACGTGCTGACTCCCGCCGAGAGGTAAATGATCGGCTTGTCGGTGAGCGCCGCTTCCGCGCGCATCAGTTCCATCGCTTCGGCGCGCGTGTGCAGCTTGTGTCCCTTGAAAGCGCGCGTCCCTTCGACGTACTCCATCTGCACGGGGACTTCAATCTTGAATACATCGGCGCAGTAGCGATCCCTGGCAAATTCTTCCATAGACTTCAGGATGATCTCGGGCTTCCGCCGCGCATATTCGATTTCGCCCCGGCCGTGCACATCATAGGGGAGAAATTCAAGGAAGAAAGGGATGTCGACGGCCTTGCATTCGGCTCCGATGCGCTCAATCCAAGCCTTCTTGCGATCGTTGACCCAGTCCTTTTCAAACGGGTTGTAGTAGACGAGAATCTTGACGGCGTTCGCACCGGCTTCCTTGATGCGCAGGACCGACCACCCTTCGTAGAGCGAGGGCAACCGCTCCGGCTTGTCAGGACTGTACCCAGCGTGCTCGTAGGCAAGCAGCAGACCCTTGCCGTTGATGTGCTTGGTCGCCTCCAGACCGTACTGGATGTCGAGGAGAATCGACGAAGCTTCTCTGGTAAGAGTCTGCGCGACCAAAGTTTTGAACTCTGAGACCATCTCCGGCGGTGGTTCGCGGACGCCGAGTTCTCTTGCGAGCATGTCTTTGAGCAATCCGCGCTGGTCCATGGCCAGGGCGGCGATTACTCCACGGCTATCGGAGACAGCTTCCAAACCGGCAATCTTACCGGGCGTCAGCTTTATCGGCATTGAGTTCTCCTGTTTGCGACACCGTCTTACACCCTCAACGCGCTGAGAACGCGCAGGGGGAGCGGCACAGGGCAAAATCACAAGGTAGGAGAGAATACGCTCGTGAATCTGCGAAGTGCAAAGAACTATATCGAACTGGCTTCAGTGGTGTCAATCGATGATGAACGATAACTAACGATTCTAGTGCCGGGCAAGGGGACTTCCTGCGTTGCGATTCTTGATCTGGAGCACAGGAGCGCAGCTGCGGCAAAATCTGACGGAGGCAGATTTTTTGTCCAAGGATCGTCAAGACGAACTCTGTATAATATTGACACAAAAGGATTTAAAAAAATCTATTGAAATTGATTGACAAAGGTTATTCACTCTGCCTATACTGCGCCACGAGTTAGAGACCGTAGTTTTTCTTGCCCGAGATCGGACGACGAAGCTTGTTGTCACTGGAAATTAGTCGCTAATCTGTTTGCTCGATGACAGGTTGGTTTTCGGTTCTGATTTCTATTGCGCGAGTTTTGCCAGACCAAACGCGATTGCTATGAAGCAATGTGAGCAGAAAAACCGGCGGCGCTTGACGGGGTCGGATGAAGACTCTAGAGTGCCTTTACCCGAATGCAAACCGAGCGTGTTTATCGGCGATCGGGTAGATTTCCCCCGCGCCCAAAGTAATGGGCGCCGCGCCCACTCCCGCCGTCATATCGTGTCGTTGCAGTTCGAGCGCGCTGCGGGATTGGCTTCCGGGTTCAGCGCTGAAGTAAGTTTTGAATCCTGGGAACCCAACCGGCAACAAACCGCGGTGGGTACCTTCCATTGCACAGGATTCGCCGACTTCCATGCCATCTGAACCATTGGCGCTGACCAGGGTCAGCGCATCGTCGCGAGTATTTCTATTGAACAACGAAGGATGCGAATCATGACATTTCATAAGGTAGTGAAGCAAACGACGCGGAGGGAGGTTCTTCAGGCATTGGGTATTCTTGCGGCTGCTGGAACGATCTCTTCGCTAGGGTCAGCGCGGTCATTCGCCGAGGAGGGCCACGTTCCATCTGGAATCAAGTTCGGCGTGCAGTTAAATGCCTTTCCGATCAACCCAATGCACTTTGAGACGTTTGAGGCAGTCCTCGATCAGATCAAACAGATTGGATATCAAGGCTTCGAGTCGAGTTTCCGGAATCTGAGTCCGCAGTTCGCAGCGCCTGAGATGGCGCGCAGCCGCATTGAGCACAGCGGCCTCACTTTCTTTGGCATTCATATCTTTTTTCCTGACAACCTTTACGACCAGAAGACACGGATTGCGTCGCCCGCAGTATACGAACCCGTAGCGCGGGGCGGTGTGGCGCTGGGAGCGAAACATCTGATCCTGAGCGGCGCCCCATCGGAAAACACCGAACAACTGAAGGCCAAGATCGAAGCGCTGAATGCCGCTGGACGCTATGCGCAATCGGTCGGGCTTACGGCTGCTTATCACAATCACTGGTGGGAGTTCCGATCGAAGATCGGTGAGATTGACGCTCTCTACACGGAGACCAATCCCAGTCTGGTTCATTTTGTTCTCGACGCAGGCCACGCATTCCACGGCGGAGCCAACGTTCCCGCGTTCATTCGCGCGCATTCTCAGCGCATCGTTGGATTTCATCTGCGCGACTTCAAGAACGATCAGTATTGCGAACTCGGCACAGGCGATTTTCCGCTGCATGAGGTTGCCGCCACCATCGAGCAGCTCGGCTGGAAGGGATGGGTGGAGAACGAAGAGGAGCGCGCGGATCATTCGCAGGGTGGCGCAAAGGTGATTGCACCGGCTTTCAAAGCCATGAGGGAGGCATTTCTGCAATGAACCGACGTGAATTTGTTTTGACGGGTGCAGCTGCCGCCACAGTTGCCGCCCGCGCCATGGACGCGCGAGCATATGCTGCAATTGCCGGAGCGAACGACCGTGTTGGCCTGGGCATCATCGGCACAGGACGCCGTGCGACTGTGGTTTGCGGCGGGGGATTTGTGCAGGATTCCAGAGTCGAAATCCGGGCGCTGGCCGACATCTATGACAAGCAGATCGCAGAGTTTCAGAGGCGGTTCAAGGACCACGTATCCGGCGCCGAAGTTTCTGTCGAGTACCAGAAGATGCTGGACCGCAAGGACATTGATGCGGTGATGATTGCCGCGCCGGATCATCTGCATCTTCAGATCGCCAAAGATACGCTGGGAGCGCACAAGAACACGTATCTGGAGAAGCCGACGTTGCATCGCTGGAGCGAGCGGGAAGAGCTGATCAAGGCGGCGGGGGCAAGCAATGTGGTGCTCCAGTGCGGCATGCAGCAGCGCAGCGGCGCACACTATCAGCGCGTAAAGCAGGAGATCTTTGACGGCGGAAAGCTGGGCCAGGTGATCTTTGCCCGCGCGGTGTGGAGTAACTTCCCCTGGCAGCGGCGCGTGATTCCGAATGTACCGAAGCCGGCCGGACTGCGCTGGGATCTGTTTCTGGGACCGGCGCCGAAGGTGCCCTTCGAGATGTCTCGTTACAGTTCGTGGCGTTCCTATCACGACTACGGCAACGGCCTGCTGGCCGACATCCTGACGCACTGGGCCGACGTGGCGCAGTGGATGATGAACGACGACAAGCCTGAAACCGCGGCTGCGCTGGGCGGCGACTTCCAGCTTACCGGCGATCTCACCAACCCTGATACCGTGAGCGCCGTCGTTCGTTATAAGAACTGGGACCTCAACTTCGAATCGTCGGTTCTCTCGATCCGCAATCCGACACCGTCGGTTTACTTCGAAGGAACTGAAGGAACTCTCGACCTGAGCCGGGAAGGGTACACGTTCACTCCCAACCACGGGGCACCAACCCGGTTCGACTCGACGCAGAGCCTGGAGCGCGCGCACACCGGAAACTTTGTGGATGCAATTTTGAACGGCAGCAAGGTGAACGCGCCACTCGCAGCCGGATTGGCGGCTAGCGTACCCGTGATGATGGCGCTCCAGTCGTACTGGTCGCACGAACTTTGTAAGGAAGCAGAACTTGTTTAGAGGCTCCGCGGCGCTCGCCGTCCTGCGGAATAAACAACCGTCGAATCAATCTGAGGTGAGCTCGAAATGGCGCATCTCTTATGAAAGGACAGGATGAACAACTTAATTCGCAAACTGCTCTTCACCAGCTTCGCAGTGTTCGTCACGCTGGGCATTGCGTCCAGCGCCTTTGCCCAGTCCACTGGCAGCATCCGCGGCACGGTGACTGACCCGAGCGGCGCTGCCATCGCCAATGCCTCAGTGACGGCAACGGCGACCAGCACAGGCATCAAGCGCAACACCATGACCAACGACAGCGGCATCTTTGTGTTTCCGAATCTTCCCATCGGAGGCTACTCGCTGAGAGTCTCCGCAAAAGGGTTTGCGACACAAGATCTCACCGGCTTGACGTTGATCACCGCCCAGGTGATGGATCTTCCCATCAGCCTGGCCGTGGGTTCACAGACGCAGCAGGTTACCGTCACATCGGAGAGTCAACAGATCGAGACCAGCACTTCGACTGTGGAGCAATCGGTAACGCAGCAGCAGATGCGCGACCTTCCGCTCAACGGCCGCAACCCTCTTCAACTCACCACACTGACCGCCGGCACGGTTCTGACCACAACCGGGACCGAGAGCGGACAGGAAGACAATACCGGTCTATCGGTGAACGGCCTGAGGGCAACTGAAAACACATACATGCTTGACGGCACGATTTACGTGAACCGTTTCTTCGATTCCGTGCCGACCATGCCGAACCCGGATGCATTGCAGGAGTTCACGATCCAGGCTTCAAACTACAGCGCCGATCACGCCGGCGCGGGCGCTCTGGTGCAGCTCTCCACACGCTCTGGTACGGATCAACTGCACGGATCCGCCTGGGAGTACTTCCGCAACACAGTTCTGAACGCGCGCAACTACTTCTGGTATCACCCAACGGAACCGCCCTTCAGGTTCAACCAATTTGGCGGCACGGTTGGCGGCCCAGTCTTTAAAAGCAGGAAGGCATTCTTCTTCTTCTCGGCCGAAGATCTTCAACAACGCTCGGCGCCTACTCCCATCACCATCCAGATGCCTACCGCAGCTGAGCTGACGGGCGATTTCTCGGCGCTGGCTGCACAGGGTATCGCGCTCTACAACCCGGTGACTGGCTGCGGTTATGGCCAGACTGCAGCGCCAAATGGCACGGGCGGTTACAACTGTACCGGAACCATCACCGACATCATCCCCGGCGATGGCCAGCCCGGCGATGGGCCGATGGATCCGCTGTCCTTGGCCGTGAACAAGCAGTATCTTGCCGCTGGAGAAGCGGCGTCCACTCCAATCACGACTGGGGCAAACGCAGGTATTTACAACACGCTAAGCACGAACACCAACAACAACATCGATAACACGCAGTACTTAACGCGGCTCGATTATGCCCTCAGTCAGAACGACCATATTTTTGGTCGCTATTTCTACAATCAGGACAACTTTCAGCGGCCGTTTACAGCACCTCTCGGCTTTTATGCGGCCAATCTGTTCCGCAACCAGGCGCTGACGCTCAGCGAAGCGCACGTCTTCTCATCCACGCTGACGGGCGTTTTGTATTTCGGCTTCTTCCGCGGCGGACGTACGCAGATTCCTGTAGCTCCGGGGTTGCAGACGGACTATCAGCTTGGACAGACAGGTGTTCCCTATGGCAGCCCAAACGAGAATCTTGTTCCATTTCCGGGCGTGAGGAATAACATCGTAGGTTACGTCGACCTCTTCTCCGGCGGCGCTCTTACCCAGGATGCAACGACATTCGATCTCCACGCCCAGGTCGTGAAGTTGGTACAGAGGCACACGCTGACCATGGGTGGAGACATGGAACGCTCGCGTATCGACATGGACGACTACTCCTTCACGCCGGGTGACAACACCTTCAATGGACAGCGCACGCAAGCGCCTTCGGGCACGACGCTACCGGCCGGATTCACGAGGAGCGGCAACTCGTTTGCAGATTTTTATGCTGGCTACGAATCCAGCTTCTACCAGGACAACGGGCGCAAGGCGTATCTGCGTGAGATCCGTCCGTCTCTCTACCTACAGGATGATTGGAAGATGAGTCCGAGGCTTACGGTGAATCTCGGCCTGCGCTGGGATCCGTGGATGCCGCCTATCGACAATAACGGAACGCTCGTCGGCTTCGATCTGGCAAACCCGAGCTTCCAGTCAACGGTGGCTCCGAACGCGCCGAAAGGCTTGATGTTCGACGGCGATACAGGTTTGCAGTCTCCCGTTTTCAAAAATAACTTCAAGGACTTTGCGCCCCGCGTAGGATTTGCCTATAACCTCTTTGGCGCGGGCAAGACGGTGGTTCGTGGCGCCTACGGCATCTTTTACGGGTTCCCTGAGGGGCTGCTGTATCAGAGAACGGATGCCATGCAGCCCATCAACCTCTATCTCAACATTCCCAACCCGCCGCAGTGGGACAACGTCTATGCCGGCTACCCGGGTGGTGATCCCTTCCCGCGCGGACACGTCACGCCCTCGCAATTCAAGGCCTATCAATTTGTGACGCCGCTTGCCGGCGGCGTGTTGAACCCGGCCTCGAAGGTGGAGTATACGCAAGACTACAACTTCACGATCGAGCAGGATTTGACGCATGGCTTCGCCATGAGTGCAGGTTACGTGGGCAACCACGCCGAACACGTGATGGCCTCCCGGCAGTTCAACCCGGCCCTTTACAATCCCAGCGACAAGCCGCCAGACACGGTGGCTAACGAAAACAGTCGCAGACTCTATCCTGGGCTTGGAGCTGTGGAACTGGCTGACTCCTACGAATATGAGATGACCAACGCACTGGAGTTCAACGTCACGCGCCGGTCGGCTCACGGGCTGACGCTGCTCTCCAACGTCGTGTGGATGAAGACCATCGACAACGGCTCGTCGGGTACTGAAGGCCAGACGGGGCCACCCAACCCATTCAACCTGAACAGCGCACGTGGCGTAGCAGACTTCGACCAGGCGATACGCTTCACGACTTCGGCCAACTACCCGCTGCCGAGATTCAATGTCAGCGGCTTGGCAAACGCCATCGTCAACGGCTGGCAGTTGAATGCCATCATTACGTCACAAACTGGTTTGCCGCTTACCTTCAACAGTGGCGTGGACAACTCACTCTCCGGCATCGGCAACGACTATGCCGTCTACACAGGCGTGAGCCCGGCGCGACCGGCCGGCGCCTCCAAGATTACGGAGTGGTTCAATCAAGCTGCATTTGCAGAGAACCCACTTCCGTCGGCCAACAACAATGTCCAGTCCTTCGGCAACGTGCCGCGTAACTCTCTGCGCGGACCCGGCTACCAGGACACTGACCTCTCGCTCTTCAAGGACATCCTGAGCGACCATCACATTCATGGCCAGTTCCAGGCGGAAGTCTTTAATGCTTGGAATCACACCAATCTAGCCAACCCTGGAACGACGGTGAGCGCATCGGGAACCTTCGGCCAGATCACAGCCACCAGCAGCAGCACGGGCACGGTCAACTCAGCTTCGACCGTTGGCGCGCAGCGTGTGTGGCAGTTTGTGGGCAAGATTATCTTCTAAACGCAACTTTCCGGAGTTGCGTACTGCAAGTACACCGTTCGCTTGCGATCCAGTGGCCGGGATCGCAGGCGGCGGACTTGCAGCAGGGCTCACCAGGGAACTCGTATCGTGAATGGCGAGTGCCGACCACAGCCCGAACTGGGTTTGAGACATGTGCAGCAAGCCGAAAGGGCAATGCTGATGCTGGCAGCTGTGTATACGAATCCGACCTTCCCTCAGGGGCTAAAGCCCCATTGATTTCGCTCGCCTTACGGCACGGCTAAAGCCGTGCCCCTTCAAGACCGCGGGCGGCAGCATGAATTTTGCAAGTAGCTCCTTTGACTTCGACGATTTTAAAGCTGCGTCCAAGGCGGAGATCCTTGGCAATTGCCCAACGCGAAAGACCGTCCCGTGGAGGGAAGATTAACTCAGCACCGAGAGTCATATTTGAAGATTCAGGGCATATGATGGAATTGTTTGCTGGATCGGCTGTATGGGCCATCAAACACAAGGGCAGTGTCTGCGCAGGCGTTTCGCGCCGTAAGGCCCCGTCCGATAATGGCAAACGAATTGCTAGGCAGGCTTCAAGGCAAAGGGGTAAATCGTGAAACTTGCAACCCGGGTTTTCGCAATTTTGATAGGAACAGCAATGGCCTTTTCGGCCGTTGCCAAGGGAGAGGTGAAGATGGCGATTTGGGGTCATACCGCGGACGGAACTGCCGTCCCGATTTACACGTTGACCGATGGGCAGATTGAAGTAAGAGTCACAGCGTACGGCGCGCACCTGGTGAGCGTGAAAGCTCCGGACCGCGCGGGCAAGATGGCAGACGTCGTGCTGGGCTTCGACAATCTCGATACGTATATGAGCAAGGGCCTGCCGTATCTCGGCGCCGTCGTGGGCCGCTATGGCAATCGCATTGGGTCAGGCAAGTTTACGCTGGATGGCAAGACCTATCAGATACCCGTCAACAATGGTCCCAACGCGCTGCACGGTGGACCGAAGGGATTCGACAAGTACGTTTGGCAATCCAAGGAAGTGCCGGATGGCGTCGAATTCACGCATGTGAGCCCCGATGGCGACATGGGATTCCCGGGCACGCTGACCGCGACCGTGCGCTACACGCTTCAAGGAAAGACGCTGCGCATCGACTACTGGGCCAGGACCGACAAGGATACGATCCTGAACCTCACCAACCACGCATACTTCAACCTGCACGGCAACGACAAGGGCAATATCCTCGACCAGAAGATTCAAATCAACGCCGACCGCTACACGCCGGTGGATGCAGGCTTGATTCCCACGGGCGAACTGGCGCCGGTCGCCGGCACGCCGATGGACTTCCGCAAGCCTGAGGCCATTGGCGCACGCATCGACGCGGAGAATGAGCAACTGAAACGCGCCGGAGGGTACGACTTCAATTACGTGCTCAACGGCAAGCCGGGAACGCCGCACCTGGCGGCGATCGTCACCGATCCCGAGAGCGGGCGCACGCTCACCGTGGAGACGACCGAGCCGGGCGTGCAGTTCTACTCCGGCAATTTTCTGGATGGCAGCTTCACCGGCAGACACGGGATCAAGTACGAAAAGCACGCCGGCTTCTGCCTGGAGACGCAGCATTTCCCCGACTCGCCCAACCA
>JABEBX010000562.1_pt1 | contig 21237 bp, 9 predicted proteins | sample 7245971 | NCBI WGS metagenome assembly JABEBX01 (sample SAMN14506365, study PRJNA622280) | hot springs metagenome | biome: hot spring [ENVO:00000051]|acidic hot spring [ENVO:00002120]; feature: spring [ENVO:00000027]|sediment [ENVO:00002007]; material: sediment environment [ENVO:01001048]... | reverse complement strand
CGCGACAAGGTCAAGGACCAGATCATCGGCCAGTTCGACCAAGTGCTGGGGAAAAGAGTGGGCCTGTTCGTGGACGAGTTCCACAACTTCAAGAACGACAACGTGACCGTTCCGGGCAACTCCCTGGGCATCACCGGCTCGGTGCGGGCCATAGACATGCGGATGAAGTCCGTCTATGTCCGCAATGCCGGCGGCCGTTTTTACGGATCGTCCGGCACTCCGGTCGCCAACAGCCTGTTGGAGTTTTTCATCCTGCAACGGTATTTCCAGCCGGAAACCCTGGCGCAGATGGGCGTGGACAATCCTCTGTCCTGGTTCCAGACCTTCCTGCACCAGCAGGCCGAGGCCGAACCGGATCCGGCCGGCCAGGGCTGGCGGGTCAAGGAGCGTCCCTTCCTGGTGAACGCGGCGGAAGCGGTGGTACCCCTGACCATGGTCATGGACACCGTGCGCGCCGACGACGCGGGCATCCCGAGGCCTCAAGCCCATTACGAAACACGGGTGATCCCCAACAGCGCCTTTTTCGACGCCATGTTGAGCGACGCCGCGAAACGGCTGGAGAAGATCAGAAGCAAAGCCGTCGATCCGTCCGAGGACAATATGCTGCTGGTCCTGCACGACCTGAACAAGGCCGGTCTCGATCCGCGCATGAGCAACCCCCATTACCAGATCGATGACGACGAAGCCTGCAAAATCAACGAGGTTACGCACGACATCGCGGCGACCTTGGCCGCCCGGGACGGGCATGGCCTACAGCTTGTGTTCTGCGACATGGGCATCCCGAAATCGGCGGCCAAGCGCAAGATCAGCAACGACGAAACGGGCGACGAGACCAAGCTCTCCGAGGAGGAAGAACTCGGCATGCAGGGGGCTTTCTGCTTTTACGACGCCCTCATCGACAAGCTGGTCGGCAAGGGGATCCCCCGCGAGCGGATCGCCACGATCTACGACGCCAAGAACGACAACCAACTGGAAAAACTTCTGCAGCGCGCCAACAACGGGGACTTCTCCGTAATGATCGGCTCCACCATGAGCATGGGGGTCGGCCTCAACCTGCAAACCCATGTGACGGATATCCGCTTTCTCACGGTTCCCTATCGTCCCGACCAGGTGGAACAAGCCATTGGGCGGGGATTGCGGCAGGGCAACCGCAACGCGCATGTGAACGTGGTCTTTTACACCCAGGGGCAACCGGAGGCATATCGCTACCGCCTGCTGGATTACAAGAGCAAGGCGCTGCGCTCCGTGCTCCAGGCCGACCGGGCCGTCCGCCGCCTCGATCTGTCCACGCAGTTGAGTTACAACGAAACCATGGCCCTGACCATGGGGGATCCCCGGCTGGCCGAGATCTTCAAGCTGGAGGACAGCCTGCAGAAACTGCGGTCCCTGCGGAAAGCCTACGAAAGCCTCCGCAGCCGGCATGCGGAGGAAGTCCGATGGGCATCGGAAGGCCTGTCGAGCGATTTGCGCAGGCTGGAAGTCGTGCGCGACATGAAACCGGTCATGAAGGCCCTGCCGGAGAATAGCAAGTGGCAGGGTAGGATTCTCGGAGACGAACCGGTCGGACCATTGAAAGTGACGGCCCTCATGGAGGCGAGGGCGACCAAGATCCCCCGTGATGGGGTGACGATCACGTTCGGCGGGATACCAGTGCGCGTGACGGCCATCTCGGATTGGGGCAACGCATTGCGCTATATCCTGGAGCGGGATGGGACCGTCGCCTTCATCGCGGAAAACCCTTCGGCCATGCAGGCGGCCATGCTGGACTGGGATGATACGGAAGCCGAACTGATCCGGCGGATCGCCGAGCGGGAAGCACGGATAGGGGGACTGCGGGCCTCGCTGGCCCGGCCTTTTGAGCGCGCGGGTGAACTGGAGGCATTGACCCGCCAGATCGAATCCCTGCGGATCGCCACCGGTCTGACGGAAGACGCGGATGAGGCGGCCCGCGCGGCTGCGGAGCGGCATCTGGCCGAGATCGCCCAGGAGAAGGGGGTCCAGGCCGAAGAGCAGGCGGCGCAGGAAACGGCGGCGGTGATGCAGGCCGTGGATCCCGACACGCTGAGGGCGATCCTGGAACAGCGCGCCGCCGAGCAGGGATCGGCGCGAGCGGAAGTGGAGGAGCCGGCCGCGAAGAGGCGCCGCGGCACGGCGCGTGCCAGCGTTCCCGAGGACACCCGGCGCGCGCGCCGTTTGCCGGGAGCCAGCGATACGCCGCCGGAGTCCGCGCCTATCCGCTTTGCCGCGACGCCGGACATGGACGCGGAGCGGACCGGGGACGACGCCGCCCGCATCGGGATGATCCTGGGCTTCGACGTGCGGAACATGGCGGATTACCAGGAAGCTATCGAGGCCCTGCGGGCAATCCTCCCCGCCAACCTGCCCGTGGATCTGCGCGTGCTGGTCGAAGGATCGGCGATTGCCGAGGCCGAACTGCGGGAAGCCCTTGGCACGTTGCCGGCTGTCCGCTCCCTGCGGATCGCGGAAGAGGACATTTTCGCCATGGCGGAAAACCGGGCGGATCTGGCCAGGTCCAGCGACATGCTCATGACACTCGGGATGGTACAGGCCCAGCTTGGCCGAAAGACATTGCCGCTGGTCCGGATCATGCGGGAGAACCACGCCCAATCCGGGATGCCGGATGTCCCGGCCTGCGCCTATGGCGGCGATTATGTTGCGCCATTGCGCGCGGAGGAACAGGACGCCCTGGGCGAATCCTTCCAAAGGCGGTTACGGAGCGCCACGGATCGTGCCCTGCGAACGGCCCAAAAAGCCCCGCCAGCGGACGCGCAGGGACAGGAGGCATCTACCCCGGCCCTGGCCACGAAGATGCCCCAGGAAGGCCAGGAAGGCGCGGAAACGGCCCATGAGACCGCCGGCGCGCCCGCAAGCATGCCTGCTGCAAGCCACATGCCGGTGGAAAGCCACATGCCGGCTGCAAGCCTGCCGCAAGGTTCGTTTCAGGATGCCGGCCAATCGTCTCCGGAAGGTGGCCCATCGTTTCAGGATATCCGTTTGGCGTCCCGAAATGCCTCTGAACCCGCCCCCCGCGCCCCTCTGTGGAACAACATTCCCCCCGAACTGCATCCATTCATCGGAGGGGACCAGCGGGGGGTCTTGCAGATCTTGCTGCGCGGAGAGGAACGGGAAGGCTTCAGCGCGATGCTGGACGGCCTTCTGGAGCGCACACGGGGAATCCCGCGGCTCCGTGCCCAGGATGGCGAGGGCAAGGACGCCATCGTGCATCTTCATTATTTCCGGGGATCGGCCGACTGGTATGTGACGGAGTACGATCCGGCGGAGGGCGTCGCCTTTGGCTGGGCGGACTTGGGCTATGGCGAATTCGGTTACATGGATCTGGCCGAGGTATCCGCCGTGGCCGAGTTGGATTTTTACGCCGAGCCCAAGCCCCTCAACGCCTGGCTGCATCCGGAAAGGGTGGTGCCCGATCTGCCGGTGATCCAGGACGAAGAACCGGAGGGCGCGGAAAACGCGGCAACAGGGGCGGTACAGGAAGCAGGCCCGGAGGCGGGCGATTTCACGGATGCCCTGGTGGAGGCCGTACTGCGCGATCCGATGGTCCGCGCCCAGGCGCAGGCCAATGATCTGGAGCATTTCCGGCAGGGCAACGTGGCATCCGCCATAGCGATGGCCAGTCTGGACTATATGAACGCGCATCCCGACAGCAGGGAGGCCGCCGCGTTTTTGGCCGGCGATGGGCAATTCGAGGCGCGCAATGAAGCCGTCATCGACCTGGTGTATGCGCGGGCGAATTTGGCGGAGACAAGCGACCGTCATCCGCCGGAAGACGTGGACATCGCCCGGGAGGAACTGCTGGATCTTTTGCCGGAACAGGTTCGCCGGGATGTACCCGAGCAGGTCGTCACGGATCTTGCGCGGGATGTCGCCGCCGTGCGGGAAGGCTGGCCGGATGCCCACGTCGCAAGGGCGCAGTGGGCCCCGGCGGACATAGACCCGGACTACGGGATGTTGAGCACCGTCGTGACCACGGATACTGGCGCTGATGCCGGGGTTTTGCCCCGGGATGGGCATCCTGTTTTCATCCTGTCCAGGGAGTCCATGGAGAAACGGCCGGTATCCAATCGGATCGGCTATGACGCCGTGGACGCGGCGGATCGCCTCAAATTCGCGCAATGGCTGGATGCGCACCCGGAGATCATGGCGCGCACCGAGAAAGTCCGGTTGCGCAGGAGCAGGGAAAGTGGATGGGTCAAAGAGGAAGAAAGCGGAACGGGGAAGCGCAATAAAAACCCATCAGGGGAAGATCTGAGCGATACGGTACGCCGCTGGCTGTCCTTCGGCGCCGTTGAACCCATGAAAATCGTTCTGGAGATCGAGAACGGCGGCATCCGCGCATCGAAAAAGGAGCACCAGGGCGACAAGCGCCTGATCCTGTACGCCAACTATATCAAAGGGATGGCTCAGACACTTGCCGAATGGCGGGAAGCGTTTCCGGGCGTGCCCATGGATATCGTCGTCTCCGGCGGCGAGTATGCGGATGAGCCGTTCACGCCGGAAGCGGTACGTTCCGCCCTTGGGGTTCCGGCATCGGATTCCCTGCGGATTCTACCCACTGGCCAGACCAATATTCTTGAAGACACGATCCGTTGGTCGGAGGTGGTGCTCTATGCGGGTATCCATCCCTGGGCCAGCAGCGCGATAGGCAAGCACTTCCGTGTCGCAGACAAGGAGGACCTGAACAAGCCGACATGGATGTTCACGGAAAAAGGCCCGCAGGAGCGCAATATGTCCCTATCCACGCCCATCTTTGCACAGTGGCGGGCCAGATCGTCCCTCGCGGAAAGCGTGGGCGCCGGGGCGGAAGGCACGGAACAGGAAAGCGAGTCGGCGCTCATCGATGAGGCCATCCTCCCGGCGCAGGCGGATGTGTTGCCCGATGCCGTCACCTACGCCGATGTTCCGCCTGTTCAGGCGGATTCATCCCTGACCGCCGGGAAACCTGATCCGCATCAGGAGGAGAACCCGCCGCGCACTCCCGAGGCGGCCATGCAGGGCTATGTGGACGCCCTGCGCCAGGCGGCCGGGGATCTCGAAAGCAGCCTGCGGAAACTGTGGATACCGGACGAGGAGATCCCGGCCGATGATCTGCACGCGGCGGATTCCCAATGGACGGCCTACCGAACCGCCGAGGACATCCTCCTGTCCGCCGAAGGGATGATGGACCCTTTCGGGATCAGGACCTGGGACGAACGGCTCAAGACAAACGCCGGATACGCGGAAGCGAAATCCCTGTGGGACGGGGCGTGTCAGGCCCATGGGAACCGCTGTTCGCATATCGAGAAGGTCGCCAAGAGCAAAAAGGAAGCCCTGCAGAAAGAGCGTATGAGCGCGGCGCGGGAAGCCCTCAAGGGCATGGGGCCGGATACCCCTGCGGATGAAATGGCACTCCTGGTATTCCATGCCCACGGCTTCCAATGGAGGGAAGGGCAAGCCATTGCCATCGTCGAACGGGTCCGGGCACGCGACATTAACGCCATTCAGTCCTTGATCGGGCATAACAGCATGAATCCGGCCAGCCAGGAGATTTTCGAGCGCATGACCGGCGTGAAACTCGGCAGGACGCAAAAGGAGAGGATCGCCCAGATCGACGAATGGGGCGGGATCACCCCGGAAATGCGGGCGGAGGCCCTGGAGCAACAACGCCTGCAAGGGGAATTCCGTCTTTTGCGGAAAGCGGTGGATTCCTTTGATTCCATCAAGATCAGAACGCATCTGGGCGGGAAAGACAGCCTTGTTTCCGGCAAAGAGTATCTCGCCATGCTGATTGAAAATGGAAACGTGCAAGTCGCAAGTTATCCATCGGGCGCGGCAACGCAATACAGCCTGCGCAACCCCGACGATAGCATGTCCTTGAGCATCAAAAACAAGGCATTCAATCGGCTCGCCAAGGCGATTTTGGCCGTCCATCCCGATGGCCGGATCATTCCCGCGTTCCTCCGGGCCGGCGTGGAATTGCCGGGAATCGACCTTGCCGCTCTCGCCCAGGCATCGGAGACCCCCGCTGTTGAGGGGACCCCTGCCGATGATCCGGATGTGGAGGCACTGTTCCGTCCTCGCGTACCGGAGGCTGCCGAGGAACCCGTGCCCGCTACCGTGCAGGCGACCCCCGAGGAGGGGAACATTCCGCCGGGATCGGTGGAATCCCCCGCGCCGGTCGAGGCAGGGGAGCACGGCGATGACTGGAAAGCGGGCGACCGCGTGATCTGGCGTAGCCCGGGCGACGTGGGACAGGTGCCTGTGCCCGGCGTGATATCCCGCACGGAAAACGGCCAGGTCTTCATCAAGGTGCCCTATCCGGGCGATCCCGAGGCGGGGCTCATCGAGATGGGCGCGCTGCCCGCGAACCTTCTCCCACGGAATAGTCATGCCCCGGAAGTGGACGGCCTCCGGGAGCCGAAGGAATCCATGCCAGCGGAACCCCGCAAGGAGGAAGAAATGGAAGATCCGGATTTGTTTGAGATGGCCGCCGGCGCGGTGGATGCCGGCGAAGAGGAGGGCGGCCCAAGCTGTCCATGGGACCCAGACGGCGAAATCGACGAGCATAGCGCCACGCTGGCAAGGTTGGCATCCGGTTTCAACCGCGCATCCGTGCCGGAATCCCTGCCGCTCCGCTCGCCGGATCTGTTCAGCACCCTGCTGGAAACCAGCCTGGACCGGTCCTATGCCAATGAATACGGTGTATTCCCCGAACAGATCATTATCCAGTGGGGAGGGGGCCAGTCCCAAGACTCGGCACGGATTGGCATCGCGCGGGACATGGCGGGCATCTATCGCGGGAGGTGTTGCATACCGGGTGTATTGGCGCCGATCAGTAGCCAGTCCGAGGAATACCAGGACTTCGCCACGGCCTATACGCAATTACGGGCCGAGATGGTGGATGCGCTGCTGAAAAAGGCACGGCGGGACACCGACAAGGGGGAGGCCGCTCTGGCCATGAAACTGGCCAGGCGGGTTGCGGAAAGCCCGGAGGGGGACAGCATCGAGCGGGACCCGGCGGTGCTTATCCCAGCCTATGCGTCCCTCCTGATGTCCACCGTGGGGCATGTTCCCATGCCGCCGGAAAGCGAGATCCGTCTGATCTGGGAGGGCAGACGTTTCGCGCCGGAGATGCCCTGCCTGGTGCTCCACCGGCCAGACGGGGGCAACTGGCACGCGACCCTGGTGCGGGATGACCTTGCCCGGGTGACGGATGCCGACGAGGTGCTGGCCCAGATGGAGCTGGGAGACGAGATCGAGACGGTCATTGAGGACCCCAGCGCCCGGCTGTGGATCGGCACGCCGCTTCGCGCCGCCCTGTATGATACCCAATGGGCGGAAATTGCCGGCAACCCTCTGGGCCGCGCCAACCATCCGGAGATCCATCTGACCAGCCCGGTCACTGGAGTATCCCTGCCGGAGCCCGGCGCATTGCCCATGTGGCCGCGCAACGATGCCGAGGCGGCGGATTTCCCGGTGGACGCGCGCACGGATTACCTGGGGAATTTCCAGCGGTACGCCGCATTGACCTTCATGACCGATCCGGACCATGAGATCACATTGAGGATCGCCAGGGATGGGGACGGTTTTCTCCCTGCCGCCGCCATGGTCGAAGGCAATTATCAGGCCCCCAAGGTGCCGAACCGCAGAGACGAAGGCAGGGAAGCGGATTTCGCCGCTGCCGTCCGGAAGGCCGGGAAGATCGCCATCAAACGCGCGGACAACATCTCGTCCGGGGAAATACGGAAGCTGACCGCTTCCCTGCGCGACTGGATGGACGGCAAAACCCCGGCAATCGAGCCGGTCGTGCGCGTCATCGCGGCGGATTTGCCTGAAAGGGGCCGCCTTGACCAGGCCAGCCGGATCGTCCTGCGGCCCCATAAAGCAGGGCGGTTCACCGACGATGGCGACAAGATGGTCATGAGCGTCTATGCACTGGTGGATGGGGAGGACAGCTATCTCGGGGCGTTTACCGGTATCGACGACGCCCTGGCGTGCGCGAACGCCGTTCTGGATCGCCGGTTCGCCCCTGATCCCATGCCGTGGAGCGCGTATGTGGCGGGCCGTGTTCCGCCGGCGCCGGAGCCTTCCGTCCCGCGCGCGAAAACCGGCCGCGATACCGGCGATGCGCCGAACGGCATCCCCGCCGCTGTCTGGGCCGATGCCGTGCCGGCAGCGGTGCGGGCCGAACTGCGGGATGACCTGGGCCGGATCCTCGCGGCATTTCCTGACCTCGCCTACCACGACAGCGGCACGGTGTCGCGTCCCGGCGCGGATCGCCACTTTTCCCTGGATCTGTCCAACGGCAAGGCGGAAACCGTCTGCCTGCGCTATACCACTCGCCCGGAGAACACGGAAGAAGGGGAGCGGATCGTCTCCCGGGAGATCGCCCTGCGGGATGTGGTCGCTTATCGCATGGATAATCGCCTGTACGGATGGCTGGCACGGCTGGACGCGGTGGGGCTGGGCGACAGGGTGGAATATGCGGAAACGGTGAACTGGCCGCGCAATGCCGATGATAGCCCCATCACCATAAAGGGCATGCTGGGCCGCATGGATCTGAATGAAATCCGCCTGCGGCGCGGGCTGAAACCCATGGACGTGCTGATGACCGTGACCCTCACGGCGATGGAACCAGGCTATTGGGAATCCCTGCAGCGTCGCCTGGGAGAGTCCGTGGAACGGATGCGTAGCTGGAAAGCCGCATTTCCGGAAAACCCCCTGCGTGTGCAGGTGTACCTGCTCGATGGGAACGGAGTGACCAGCCAGGAGGAGGTATTCAACCGCCATGCCCAGGTACAGAAAATCCTGGCGTCCGTGGCCGATGTCGTAACCCCGGTCACGACCCTGATGGGGCGTGTGGAAGGGCGCATCGAACACAGCGATGCCGTGATAGTGGTGGGCATGCCGCCCAGGAAGGGGGACGCGCAGGCCAAGGATCTGCCCCAATGGATCGACAAGAGTTTTCGCGCCGAGGACAAGCGGCGATACAACCGGCCGACCTTCGTCTATCAGCCTGCCTTCTCGGAAATCCACCAGACCAGCCTGATCGACGGAATGACGGCGAAATATCGGGAGAAAGCCAGAGAAAACACGCGCCTGCTGGAAGATCTCGCCGTGTTGGAAGGGACCCTGGCCGGGCTGCGGGATTCCGCGCCATCTGCCATGGCGGAAACCAGCGCAGCGCCGGCCGGAAACCGGGACAGCGCACTGGTTATTCCCCCGATCCTGGATGGATGGATCACGGCGGAACAGCGGGAAGCCATGCTGGCATCCGTGGCAAGCGGTGATCTGAACCGCGATGTGGTCGCCGCGGAACTGTCGCGGATCGCTTCCTGGCTGGAATCCCCGTTGCCGGTATCGGAGGCCCAGCGGCAACGCCTGGATGGTCATGCCGGCATCGTCTTGCGGTCCGCCGATCTGGATCTGCAATGGTTCCTGACCGGCATGAACGCCGATGGGGTATCCGCGTATGGGCTGCGTCTGGAAAAAGATACGGCCACCCTGGGCCGCGTGGACGTGCGCGTGGCGCTCCAGGAAGCACCCATGCTGGTTCGCGGCCATGAGCCGGGACCGCTGCGTGCCGATCTCCGGGAGGCCATCGTGCTTCTGGAATCCGTGATCCATGCCGACGATACCCGCCGGGTCTTTTATCGTGGAGGCCCTGACGCGGCGATGCCGTCTGTTCAGCGCATCGAGGACATACTGGATTACGAGAGGGACGACTTGGAAAACCGCGTCCAGGCGACCCAGGAGGCCATGGACCAGGACTATCTGCAACTGCCCCCGGTCCGCAGCCTGCAATGGCTGACCCTGTCGGCAAAGGAAGCAGACGAATATGGACCGGTACGCGAGATCATCCTCAATGATCCCGTCATTCTCGCGCGCGACGAAAATGACGGCGTACTGGTGGCTGAACGGCAACACCTGGAGACGGCCGCCTTGCAGGCGCGGCCATCGAACACACCTCTACCTGCGCAAGCCGCCATACAGGATGCCCAGGACCAGACCGGGGAGTTGGCAAGCGAGACGGCCATGGGGACCCTGCCGGAGCCGGAATCGCACTCGCCACGCACAGAGGAGCAGGAGATCGTTCTGGAACGAGTGGGCACGGTGGACGACATCGCGGCGGTCGAGGTGGACGGCTATGTGCTGAGGAACGACGCATGGCAGGTCGTGCGTTTATACAGCCAGGGAGAAATTCAGGCCATCCGGGACGGTGGCGAGCATCCGGAGTCGGTGGGGCTCTGGGGGGTTCGGGTGATCCGGGATGATGGTTCCGCCACCCTGTTGCCGTTGCTATCCAGCAAGGAAGCCGCGATGCAGTCCGCATCCATGATCTCATCCGTCGCCCGCGAGATGGCGGGCAAGGCGGTCAGCATCCGCGATGCCTATCATGACCGGCAGGCGGCCATCGACGCGGCGGCATTCGCCCAACCGATCATGGAACCCGAGATCGTTCCTGCTCCGGTGGCACGGCAGGAAGGGGAACCCCGGCGCGCTGTTGCCCTGGAGGGGGAACTGTTGCGCGCCGGCGAACAACGGCAGGAACCCCGGCGCGAGCCGGATCTCCTGCCGGACGATTGGGCCGCGAGAGAGGCGCGGTGGGTGGAGGAAATCGCAGGCGTCTCCCTGCGCCTGGGTTCCGCGCCCCGGATGGTCCTGGATGGGGTGCGCCCCGGCCAGGCCGACTTCCCGGCGGACGGCTATGAGTCCAGCGGCGATCCCGATGCCCTGCTGGGCTTTGTCCTCGAAAGTCCCGCCGGACAGGAGGACCTCGTGCGCTTGATCGACGTGCTCCCCAATGCGCAGGCGAGCGTGGATCATGTCATCGGATGGGCGGCGGATTACCAGGTCTGGAATCGCTATGCCGAGCGCGTGGCCGGCGGATTGGCGGATGCGCCCCGGACGGCGGCGCCCTCCGATTCCACGTCGATAAAAGATAATCAGGCCCCCCTGGGGAATACGGATACAGAGAACGATGCGGAGGCGGGCATGGTGCGGGAATCGGAGCAAGAGGGGCTGTCGGATTCGACGGTGTACGCCATCGAGGACGCGCTCAAGGAGATCGACCTGGAGGCGTGGCTGGAACGGCGGTCGGAAGGCGCCGATGCCGAGGACGCCCGCGCGTGGTGTTCCAGGACGTTGGCCGCCCTGTGGGAGGATTACCCGGACATCGCCCGTCATACTCAGTGGGCGACCTTCACGACCAAGGATAACCCGGTACGCAGCCCGACCATCAACCAGAAAGGCAGTCACGATCTCTTGTTGATCGCGGAACGCTGGACCGTGGATCCGTGGGTATTCCACGAGTTGCCCGGCAAGCCGTTCCTCTTCGACTTCTGGGATGATTCCCAGGCCAGGAAGGCATCGGGCCTGTACGGCGACGTGGAGATGTGGGATTTCGTCAAGTACCAGCAGCCGGCATCGGAGGCGCGCCAGGAAGCGGACCACGGGGCGGATGCCGCGCCGCAACGCCTCACAGCCGATGGGGAGGCGGACGCCAAGGCCGCGCAACTGCGCCTCCCAACGCCCACGGATCAGGTCTCCGCAGATCAGATCGTGGAGGCGGTGAACCGGATGCGCCGCGCTCCGCAATGGGACGCCCTGGACCCCATGGACATCGAGCGGTGGCTGAACAAGGCCGTCGCCGTGGTCACGCACGAGCGCAAGGCATTACTGGAAGCCCTCGATACGGCATGGATCCCCGTATCCGAGGATTTCGCGGACCATCTGCTGGCCCAGGATCGCCTCGCCTTCCTGGTGGACCATGCCCTGTACTCCACCGGATCGCAGGCCATTGGCCTGTTATCGGAGTCCGGCAAGGCCCGTGCGGTGGATCGGATGCTGTTGCGCAGCGGGCCGGATTTCGGATCGCGGGACACCTTGCGCGGCACGCTCCACGAAAACGCGATCCTCTGGACCCTGGCGCAGCGCCATCCCGAGTGGGAGGAACGGACCAGCGATCTGCGCGCCGACCTCCAGCGGGTAGCGGGGGAGGTCAAAATCAACCCGGACGCCATTCATCAGGATGCCGCCGACGTGTGGCATATCACCGACGCCAAGAGCCCTCGCGCGCTGCCCGATGAGGTCAGCGAGGAATATGTCGCGCAGATCAACACCTACGCGGAAGCGTTGCGCAGGGTGCTTGCGGAACGCGGGGAGGAGAACGCGGAGATCCGTCTGCATATCGCGTGTGGTGTCCTGACCGAAGGCATCCATGTGGAAATGCCCGTGCCCTACGATCCGGAAATTGGCCAGGCGGTCTTTCGTTCTGCTGAAAAGATACTAGATGTGGTATTATCTGGGGGTGTTTACCGGATTCCCGAAGGGGAGAACATGCCGGATGATCGCTGCCGTGAAGTGGAAAATCTCATGGAACGCCTGCTCAACGTCACTCTGGAAAGGGAATTGCTGGATCTGGAAGAAACCAGTCTGAAAGACCGGATCGCCGAAATGCAGGAGGGCTATCTGCCGGTGGTGTTGAGCCGGGATGGGGTCGATCTCGTGCGCGCCAAACATCAGCCGCTACCGGTGCGCGGCATGAAGGAAGAGGACTGGATCGCCGCGGCAAAGGAGGCCCAGGTCGATCCCCGGATATTCGCTGAACCGATCTACAACATGGAGAAGCTGGCGGTCATGGCGCAAGAGGCGGGCCTCGACCTGGCGGAAGCCCGGCAGGGCGAACGCCTGAACGTCGAGGCCCTCAAGACGGCGCTGCTCGCCCGGGGGGGCAAGCCCGAACTGCCGCCGGAGTGGCGCGTGGAAATGCCCCGCGACGGCAAAGCGAAGGCCGCCAGAAACGCCATGCTGCTGCTCAAGGCGGACCAGCTCTCCGCCCGTCTGCCGCTCGGCGCGGAAGCTGCGCGCCAAAAATTGATGACCATCCCCGCGAGCGCCAAGGAACCGCAGCGCGCCCGCCCTCGCAGACCCTGACCACAAGGAGACACGGCCATGAGCCAATACAACACCCTGGTAGCGCAAATCGATCACGTTGAGGAAAACCGCAACGGCACCATCACCTTGTCCGGCGAGGTGGAACAGGCCATCGGGCCGAATTACGAACGTGGGGACCGCGTGGTGGCGACGGTATCCAAGGCAACGGCGGAGTTTGTCGCAGACAAAGGCGAGGGAACCTATCTGCTCGAACGGGTGAACCCCGATGACAATAGCTGCGGATTCGCCACGTTCACCAAGGGAAACCCGGCGAAAAAGACCCTTGTGGGTCCGTTGCAGATCTCTTGGCAGGACGATCAGGAAAAGACCCACTTCGTCACTTTCGATGAAAACGGGATCGAGAACCAGATGGACGATGTGAAAAAGGCGTTGCGGCGCCATGCCGGAACCATGCGGGTGTCGCGGGACCTGATCGAGCTTGAGGATGATGGGAAGCCAAGCAGCCATGTGATGGCGGCGGATCAAGTGGATCGTCGGGCGTTATCCATCATCGAAGATTATCCATCCGCCACCGCTTTCCTGATGCGCGACGGCGACCATGCGATCATGGCCCGGTTGCGCTGGGACGACGAGAACAAGACCCGCTATTTCGAGTGGCCCACGAACCGGGAAGGCAATCCCGTCCAGTTCGATGGCGATGTGGAGATCGTGCCGGTCGTCCGCATGGACTACCTGCGCAACAGCTTCGATCCCAAAAAGTCCACGGCGTACAGCGTGGTGAACAACATGCTCAACAAGAGCGACCGGCAGCTTGCCTATGAGGCCAAGCTCTATCCGTCCTGGGACAGCTTCGCCACCGGCATCGTGATCGCTCGGGAACTCCCCAAGGGGGGATCCACCATCGAACAGGTTGCGGTGTCCTTCCCGACCATGCGCAAGGGCGAGGTGCCCGGAGAGATGCAAATGGAAAAGCCCCGGAATGCGCAAGAGTCCGGGATGTCCAACGTGAAGGAGTTCCTGCGGGCCTTCGCCAAGGAAATGGGCATTGATTCCGGCCGCGTGGAGGGCTTTCTCTCCACCATGGACCAGGGGAAGAAGGCCGATGGGCGGAAGCCCGAGGCGGAATCCGGCAGCCGCCGGACCGCATCCGCGCGCAATGAGCAGGGCGGCCAGCCACGTTCTTCCGCCGGACGGAACCCTGCGGGAGCCGGGCAATCCGGGAATCCTGGCGGAGCCGCCGGAAACCGCGCCGCCCCGGAATCCGCCGCTCCGGAGCAGCGGTCTGATCCGGCGCAGCGGCCCGATGACCGGACGAAACCGCCCGCCGCGCGGCCGGCATTTGGCGCCCGCCGGAAAATGTGAGTATGGCCGGCGTACTGGATGATGCCGTCTGGATGCTGCGCAAGCGCCTGGCCGAATCCGGTCGCCAGTGGCCACAGGACGGCGACGGCGCGCGGTGGCTGCGGTGGGCCATGGTGATGGGCGCAACGCGGCTGCTGCGGCGCTTCCAGGACGAAATGCCGGGCGTCGCCGCGCTGCGGGAGGCGTGCTGGCGGGAGCGCCATGGCGCGAATATTCCCAACATCCCCATGGCAACGGGGGAGGGTGTATTCCTGCGGCTGGGGTTGGCCTTCATGGTCCATCATCTGGTGCGCAAGCCGGAATTCGGGCCGGACTGGAATGCGGCCATGGCGCAGCGGCTGGAGTCCAGGCGGTTGGCCGAGGTTTTCGAGAAAACCGGAAAGCCGGAACTGGCGCGGAAAATCCGCGAGGCCATGCCGGAAGCACGGGAAAGGCCCACGGCCACCGAACTCGCCGCGCTTCCGGTCATTCCGGCCCAGCAGCCGGCGATACCGGCCGCACCGGCCGCGCAGGTTTCCACGGAACGGTCCCCATCGGCGAATGCCGACCGGGGCATCCGGGGGCCGTGATGCGGGGGATCCGGATCGTCCTCTGGTGTTTTGGCCTGGTCATGGCGGTGGTGCCCATGCGCGCATGGGCAGATTTTCAGGCTGTTACCCCGGGCCGGCCGCTGCCGCAAGCGCCAACGGGGGGAGCCATGGCCGATTGGTGCGCTACCTGGGCAACCCAGACGGAGACCTTGCGGCGGGAAGCCGGCCATTGTTTGGCCGCCGATTCCGGATCGGCAACGGCATCGGACAATCTCCCGGGGTGCTGGCGTTTCGTCGCCCGCCATGCCCGTGCGATGTCCGCGTTATGGGCCGGCATCCCGGCATTCTCGATCGTGGTGCGCTACTTTGATGATCTGGGGCGGTTGGCGGAGCGATGCCAATCGGATGGCGGTACCGGCTGCCTGGATGGCGGCGCCGCGCTGCGGGCCGGCGCGGACAAGAAAACAGCCGATGGACTGCTCGATTGTTCCGGGGGAGATCCGTCTTTTGGAAAGCCTCGATAGGGGGATGCTGTGGCAGAAAAGATAGAGCGCCGGGCGCTACTCAACACGCTCAAGATCGCATCCACCATGGATCCTGAGCGGATGCAGGAAATGCAGAAGGCCGCCATGGGCGCGATGCGGGTCATGGGTTGGACGTATCAGGATGATGCCTGGATGATCGGGCCGCTGCTGGAGATCGCGGCGAAAATGGCGCAGACGATGGACAAGGTGGACGAACGCCTGCCGGATCTGGCCTCCTGGGTGAGTCGATCCGGCATCCCGGTCCCCAAGCAGTGGGGCCTTGATGTGGACCAGGGCGACAGCCTTACGCTGTCGGCGCTGTCCGTCGCCGGGCGCGTACACCGCATGGTGGAAGTGGATGCCTTTGGGATGCCGGCGGAGGATGCCCGGAACTGGTGCATGGAAAGCATCACGCGCGCGGCCGAGTATCTGTTCGAGGAACTGGAGATCCTGGATGCGAGCGCGTCTCCGGATCCGCGGATCGGCGGCGATGGCCGGCGCATGGTGCTCCAGGCATCCTTGCGGGAAGCAGCCAATCTTTTTGAGCCGATCTGGTTTTCCGAGTCCGCCGCCCTGGCATCGGCGCGGGCCAGGCTGAACTGGGATGACCTGCGGCAATGGCTGGATGGTTGCCCGGAGAACGACGCGCTCGCGCGGATCAACGTGCGCTACGGCGATGCCGTGGATCGCGTCATGGTCAGTATCGAAAGTGCGCGGGAATCCGTCATGACCCTGCAAGGCAAGATCATGACGCCGCAGGCCGCGGCGTCGGAAAGTCCGGGAGCAGAGGACACGTCCCAAGCGGCTCATGGGGTGGATGGACCCGCCGTGACCGCGCCGGCCGCCGCCCAGACAGCACCATCGAACCGGCGAGAACCGCAATTCAGGAACAGACCGAGATAAGGAGTTTCCTGTGGGCTATCTGGAACGTGATGTGGTGAAAGGCGAATCCGGGGTGCGGCCCTTGGGTCCATCCGTACTCGACCTGGTGGCCGATGAGGTGTTCCGCAAGGTGCGGGAGGACCGGTTGGCGGTTGCCTGGCAGTTCGCCATGGCCAGGGTCATCGAGGACCGCTACGAGGAACCGTTGCGCCGATGGCTGGAAAGTGCCACGCGGGAACGCCTACTGGCGATGGTGGACCGTATGGTCCGCTGCCAGGATTGGGATTCCAGCCGATGGATCATGGATTATCTGGCGGGGGATACCGCATGAGCGGGGAAACGCCGCCCAAGAAGCGGAGCAAGGTCCGCCGGTGGACGCGAACCGCCATGAAATGGGGATTCCTGGGATCGCTCTTGGTGGTGCGGGACACCGTGCGCACCGCCGGGGACATGGGGAAAACCGTCAGCGGAGATCTGCGGAGGGCCACCCCCAGCCTCCAGGAGGCAAAGGCCGCATGGAACGAACAAAGCGGCGATCCAAGCGAAAGGTTCGCCGCCCTAGCCGCGCGATATGGCCTGGATGACGCGCGGATCGAACAACAGGCCGGGCGGTATCGCCTGGCGCGATGGCTTTCCTTTGGTTTCGTGGTCGCCGCCGTCCTGCTGGTCTGGCGAAACGTCCCGCTCGGGCTGTCCATGGCGGCTCTGGGCATCCTGGGCATGGTCGGATCGGCCTATCGGGAGCGGATACTGAGAGAGCGCAGGCTGCTGTCTTTTCGGGATTGGATCAAGGGGGCCGTGGAATGGGAATCCGGGACGAAATAGCAAAAAACCTGCGCTCGCTGGACGCCTGGGTCCAGAATGTCCAGGCCCACAACCAAGGGAATCACCGGAGCAAGTTCAGCAATGCCAAGCGGCGCTTGCGGACTTTCCGGGAGGACGTGGGCCAAGGTTTTCCCGAAGATCGGCGTTTCGCCTCGAAGATCGCCTATCTGCGCAAACTGGATCCCCTGGAATTCGAGGAATTGGTGCTCCAGGCCTTTGCCGATGCGGGCTATACTCGATTGTTCAACCGGGCCTATAGCGGCGACGGCGGGATCGACGGCAGGGTGTGGATCAACGACTGGCGCGCGGTGGATCCCTGGTTCGCCAGAAATGCGCCGCGACCGCCCCTGGCAGGCTGGTGCGGCATCCAGTGCAAGCGGTACTCGGATGCCGTGAAGGTGGAACACCTGCGCGCCTTCCCGGAGGCGCTCGCGCAAGCGAATCTGGCGGCGGGATTCTTCGTGCATACCGGAAGAACTCCCAAGACGGAAGAACCATGGAGATCCGCGCATCTGCCGCCGGTCCGCATGGTGTCCGGCAAGGCGTTGGTCCTGTTTCTCGAAAAGGGGGTGTTGGGTGTCCAGCCGTAATGGTGGCGGTGGCGGTTCCGACACGGGGCTTTTCGCTTTCGCGCTGCTGTTCCTCGCCGGGCCGTTCATCGTCTGGTTCATCCTGCACAAGCCGATGGTGTTTCTGTGGTCCTGGATCAGCTATGCGGAGATGGACATCCTCGTCCATGTGGCGCCATTCTGGACCCGCCAGAGTGAAGCGGGGTCCATGGCCGCCAACGCCCCGGCGCTCCATTGGCTGCTGTGGGCGCACGCGCACCCCGGCGCCGTGACATTTACGCAGCTTCGGGCCGTGAGTCACGAATTGGGCCTCTATTTCCGTTGGCCCATCGGGGCGCTGCTGCTTTTTCTCGGCTGGAGGAATTACCTCGCGGTGGAGCTGCGCAAGGATCGGGTGAGCCTGAATCAATTCGTGGTGGCCATGAAGGACGATTTTCCCTGGGGCCTGCCCTGGCTGTGGCAGGAAGCGGGCACGCTCCTCAAATCGCGGGATTCGGCCTTTGCCTATGCCCTGCGCCCCTGGGAGTTCGTCGGGAACCTCGCCAGGGCCCCAAAGGGGGAGCCGGATCTGGTGATGATCAGCGATCAGGAAGCCGTCCGCCGGAAATTCGTTGACCAGTTGGGCGCCATCAGTCGTCCCTACAAGGACCTGCCGGCATGGCTGCAAGCCCTGTCCAGCGCGCTGGTTCCGCAGGCGCGGGATCAGAACAACAAGGAAACATTCCGGCGGCTGGCGGCCTTGGCCAGGATTTACTACTCGGTGAAACCGGCGACGGGGAAACCCTACATGCCGCCGGCCATCGAAAAAACACCTTGGGAGGTGACGGCCGGGGATATTGACTATCTCGACGGCATTGCAAAGAAACACGCCTTTCAACGCACCGCCTTTCTGGCCCTGTTGAAACAGTCCCGCAGCACCGGCATGGTGCCGCCCTCGTATATGGCCTGGCTGCGCGCGGTGGACCGGACGCTGTGGTATGCCGTACAGAGCGTGGACCGGCCACGGGCATTCGTCGAGGGCGCCGGAGTGGCGGCGCACTATGCCGCGGAAACGGCTGCCGGCGGCCCGCTGGAACATGCCTGCGTGGACGATTCCCTGGTGGGGCTGGTCTTCGCCCTGCGCGAAGAGGACGGCACTCCGCCGTCGCCGGATGGTGCCGCATGAGCACGGTGCGCGAGCACTTTGAGCACCGGGAGGTGGCCCGGGATGTGCGCCCGCTTGCCAAGCGGATCGCCGACAGCTTCATGGTCGATGGCGCATTCCTTCCCCTGGGCATCATGGCGGTCGCCTGCTGCTTTTTTCCCGCCCTTACCGTGCCGTTGCTGTTTCTGGGCGTGCTGGCGTATTTCTTTGGGCAGCGGCAGATCAAGCTCTATGGCTGGCCCATCAAGGCGCCAGGCTATCTCAAGGTGCCTGATCCGGCGGACCTGGACCCGGTATCCGGGAAACCGCGCCAGGGCGGCGGAATCTTTCTCCTGGGGTGGGAACGGTTCACCGGCCGCCCCTTGTTGCTCACCAACTCCGATCTGCGCGCCCATCTCTATCTCGTGGGGGTGTCCGGAGCGGGCAAGACCGAGGCGATCCTGGGCGTTATCTGGAATGCCCTCGTGCAAGGTTCGGGGATCATCCTCATCGACGGCAAGGGCGAGATCTCCATTCCCAGCCAGGTGATCGCCATGGCGCGGGCCTTTCTGCGCGAAGATGACGTACTCCTGGTCAACTTCCAGACGGGCGGCAAGGACCGCGTGGTGGCATCGGAACGCCGCACCAGCAACGTGGCCAACCTTCTGGCACTCGGGGCCAGCACGGAATTGTCCGAAATGATGACCGCCCTGCTCGATGCGGGGCCGAATACCGATCAGATGTGGGTGGGCCGCACCGAATCCCTCATCAAGGCGCTCATGCCATCGCTCGTGTGGCTGCGGGACCACAAGAATGAGCCTCTCTCCCCGTCGCGTTTCCGGTCCGCCGTGGAACTGCGGGAGATCATCAAAATCTATCGGGATGAGCGCATCCCGGAGCGTATCCGCGCGAGCCTGGAGGGGTATCTCAAGACGCTTCCGGGCGGTATTCCGAAACAGGACGGCGCGCCGCTATCGCAGCAGGAAACCGAGGAAGCAAAGCATCAGTTGAACCTGACCCTGCAGGCACCCCCGCCGCCTGGCGTGACGGAACTGGGCTATGCGGCGTTTAGGAGCAAGGTACAGGAGGCCCTGGCACAGTTGGAACAGGGCAACCAGGCGGCCCAGGATGCGAACGAGGCGACCCGGGAAGAACAGCACGGCTACGTCATCATGCAGCTTACGAAGTCCCTGGGCATCATGGCGGATACCTACTGGTACATCACCGATAGCAGCTATACGGAGATCGACTGGGTGGACGTGGCGCTCAACCGGCGCATCGTGATCGTGCTGCTGCCGACGCTGGGCCTGTCCAAGCAGGGCGCCGAGTCGCTGGGTAAGATCGTCACGGCGTCCGTGAAGGCGATGATGAACCGGGTGCTCGGGGACACCGTGGAGCGTCGCGTGGAGGACCCGCGCTTCACGACCGCAACGGCGGGTAATCACCCGTTTTATATCCTGTTCGACGAAAAGCCCGCCTACATCGTGGAAGGCGAGGATGTGATCGCAACCCAGGCGCGCTCGCTGGGGTTCGCCGTCCTGTATGGCGCGCAGGCGCATAGCCACATGCTCACCAAGAGCGAGGAAACGGCAAAGGCCATTGCCGGTGCGGCGACCCGCTGCAAGGTCATCGCCGGCGTGGAGGACATCGAGACCATGGAGATGGCGCAAAAGCTGGGCGGAGAGGTGTGGCGTCCGGTCATGAACGCTTACGAATACGATGTGGAATCGGAAATGGGCGGCATCCGGTCTGGACCGACCATCAGCCTGCAAAAGGATTTCCTCGTATCCATGGAGCAACTCAAGGTGCAAAAGGAGGGCCAGGCGCACGTTTTCATGACCTTGCAACGCAAGACGGGAGAGGTTCAGCGGCTGGTGAAGGCGAACCTGGTCTATGTGAAGCCCCGCGAACCGGATGCCATCCATATCCAGCACCTGGTCCCGATTTTTTCCATGGATAAACTGCCGAAGGTGAAGGGCCTCGCCGCGAATCCCATAACGGGAGAGCCGTTCCCCGCCATGATCCCGGCCCCCAAGATCCGGGATGGGGAATCCGGCGCCGGCGCGGCCACCGGCGGTCAGACGGGATCCGCCGGCACCACGACCGGGGTTCCCCAAAATGTGCCATTCCCACAGGAAGAACTGGCGGCCGCGCAGGAGCGTGTTGATGGCTATGTGTATGTCGATTTGCCGCCGAAATATCGGGCCACGGTGGATAATCTGATCGCTGGGAATGAGCCGCCGGAACGGATCGAGGCGGCCATCGCCCTGCTTCGCCACGTCCATGAGATCAGCAAGGCAACCCTGGCGGGGTTGCCCATTGGCAAGGACGCGGAAGGAGAAGTCCTCGCGTCGCTGCTCAAGCGGCGGGCGGGAATCGATGTGTGAGGATCTGAAATGGAGGCAGGGAACTATGGCGGATGATGGCGAAGATCAGGACTGGCTGGAGGATGTGCCGCCGCCGTTGGCATTAGATACAATAAAACAGGCGGTTCGGGATGCGCTGGA
>JABEBX010019836.1_pt1 | contig 21259 bp, 14 predicted proteins | sample 7245971 | NCBI WGS metagenome assembly JABEBX01 (sample SAMN14506365, study PRJNA622280) | hot springs metagenome | biome: hot spring [ENVO:00000051]|acidic hot spring [ENVO:00002120]; feature: spring [ENVO:00000027]|sediment [ENVO:00002007]; material: sediment environment [ENVO:01001048]... | reverse complement strand
GTACATGCTCATGCGATGATCACCTTGGACAAGTGTGCCGGTTGGTTGGCCCGGCGCAATATCAACAAATCCGCATCAGAATTAACCCCTGATGGCCCGGTCCATTTCAGCACTGAGTTGGCAACCCGAAATCCGCGTTCCACCGCCACAGGCGGAAAATCCGCGGCACTGTTGCGCTGCGGATCGCTGATCCAGGCCACGCCGGTGGGAGACAGAAGATGATCCATTGCCTCCAGCAGCATGATGTGCAGCCGCCGCTCATAAAGCACATCGGACGCGATAATCCAATCAAATGTGGCATCCATCGGTTCCCGCCAGTCCATGTGCCGGGCTTCTACCAGGTGCGGTGGAATTTTATTGCAACTGGCATTAAAGGCGGCAAAATCAACAGCTTCGGGATCATAATCGGTAAATGTCACATGCCATCCGCGCATGGCTGCGGCGATTCCGGCGATGCCCAGTCCGCAGCCAAGTTCAATGGCCCGTGGCGGCGGTGCGGTATGACCATCGGGCGGCGCGGGAGGCGATAGAGGCGTAGTGAGAATATGTTCGGCCAGCATCAGGCTACTGGGCCAGATCACCGGCCAATATGGGAGATAATTATCTTTTTTATAACGGGCCTCCACCGTGGGATCATCCAGCAATGAATCGGGGTCCGCGGGGGCAAAAATTTCCAGTTGTTGCGTACCGGCATCAAGCCGATGCAGGCGGATAGGGTAACGGGATTGCAGCGAGGGGCGTTGCATCATGGGTGTGTTCCCGCGGGCAGTGTGGTGGCCGGGCGCGATGCGGCTGTTGATGTACCCGGTGGTTTGGTGCCAGTTGCAGCCGCGGGGGCATGGTGCGTGGTGAGGATAATCGTGGCAACAATGCCAATAAAAAGCACGATTGCCGTGGCAATGACAAACCGCGTCCAGGGGGAAAGATTCAGCCCCTCAATATTGTCATCGGGTCCGGGTTTCTTTTTACGCGGAGCCAGTAACGGATCATACGCCAGCATGGATTGTTCATCGGCCCCGCCCAAGGTTGCGGCTTCAATTTGAATCGCCGCGGCCAGGCGTGCCCAAACATCCGCCGGCATGGCCAATTCAGCCGACACAGTTGTGGCGGGCCTAGATTTTTCCTGACCACCGAGTTCCGCCTTGATGTGGGCGGCCAGCCAGTCAACCTGCCCTTCGCGGGGTGCTTCATTGCGGGCATATTCACGGAAGGCGCTGCGGATACCGCGTTGCAGAGCTGTTTCAACGATTTGGGGCGTACCGCCCTGCGCCGCAACTGTATAGAGCGCGTTGCGGTGAATTTCCAGCAATTCCAGAAATCGACGGCTTGCGGATTCAATCATCAGCGTATTCCATGGCCTGGATTATTGAGTCCCTGCGGGCCGGGACGTGGCGGTCATCGGCGCGGAAAGCGCTTCGGAAATCGTTATGCCGTCATGCTGCATACGTTCCACCAGCCCCGGCATGACCGGATCAAGCTGGTAAATGCGGATGTACAACGCCCGGACCGCCTGCTTTTCCCCTACGCTGTCATAAAATTCCGCCACCTGCATAAGCACTTCGGGATTGGATGGAGCCATGGAGGCGGCTTTGGCGTAGTTCACGCGGGCGTCATCAAGGTCGCCAATGCGTTTGTAGAAACGCGCCACGCGCAGCCGGCCATTGACCCGCCCGGTAAGCTCGGCATCACGTTCGAGAAAATTCATAGCTTGGTTGGGCCGGCCGGCTCGGATCAATGCTTCCGCCAGGGCACTTTTTACATGGCCAAAATTGGGATCAACCGTCCACGCGGTTTTATAATGGAAGGCGGCCTCCTGATACCGCGCCAGCATGAAGTCCGAAGCGCCGGCATAGTAATTAGCCCGCGGATCAGCGGGGTTGTATTTCAGGGCACCATTAAATTTTACCAGGGCGGATTTATAATTCCCCTTATGATAAAGCGATAAGCCCTGGTTGCGTAATTTCATGGCGGGGCTTTCGCATCCCGCCAGCAACATTGTGCTTGTTACAAGCATCATCAGGACAATCCGCGACCAGCGTGTTGAAGGTTTAACTACCATAAAATAAGTCTCCTGCCGTATTCTGTCATAGAAGATGGTAACATTGAACTATGGTTTCGCAAGACTTCAGAGAAAAAGTTTTTCGTTTTGTGGTACTTGAGCATGTTCGCCAAGGCGATGTCCATTGGGACTTGATGCTGCAATTACCCGATAGAGAACTGCTGGCAACATGGCAAATTCGCATGAATCCCGCACAGTGGGCGGGGTGTCATGCGCCGATTCCGGCCCTGCAATTGCCGGATCACCGGTTCATGTACCTGGATTATGAAGGGGAAATTTCCGGGGGCCGGGGAGCGGTATCGAGGGTGGATTTGGGCGATTTCAAGCTGCGGCGATTGGAAGAGGAACAAATTAATTTGTTCCTGCGCGGGCAGAAACTCCACGGGATATTTACGCTTCGGCGCTGGCTGGGCGATGCCAATGAATCGCACTGGTGGGAACTGCAATATGAACATACATGAACTTGACGCCGGTTATATCTACCGGGTTCCAGTTAGCATATCGTTGCTGTCTTGTAGCCGGTTGGGCTTGGGTGGATTAGACTAATTATCGGCGGCTGGGGGTGAAGTGATACCGATGCGTTTTCGGATATTCGACTATCCCGCCGCGGTTGGAATTATTGAAGGTGATGTTGCACACCAATTATATATTGCTGCTGGCCGCCGGATTTGTTTTCGGCGGTTTTCTGATTATCGCCGGCTCAACTGGGCGCACCGCGCCGACGGCGGCGTATGTCAGCATTGGATCGCTGTTGGCGGCTCTGGCGGGCGGCATCGTGGCGATCATCCGGCGGTTGGGTCATGCGGGCAATCCCGGTCAGGGGGCTTCGCATGCGCTGGTATTTTCCTGGATGGGGTTACCTGGCGCGGCGGGTTCTAGTCCGGCGGTGGAGATGCAATGGGGAATATCCGGCGGCGCTGTGAACCTGGCGTTTTTCATGATGTTCCTATTGATATTTCTTCTAACGGAGGTTCATGCACTGGCCCTGCTGAAATCCAAGACTCTGCGTCCGGCGTACTTTGCGCTGGGGAATCTCACCGCTTTTTTTCTGCTGATTGCGGCACTATCAATTAATACCGTGCAGATGTACTTATCACTGGAACTCGCGGCGTATGCGGCGTGGTACATGATTGGTTACAGCAGCCGGCCTGCCGATCGGATTATGGCCCGGAAAATATTGCTGCCGCTGTGGATTGCCGATGCGCTGTTTATCGCGGGTATGGCAATTTTTACATTGCATGGTTCGCCCATGGACCGGCAGATTCTTTTTGGCCATGTTTCGCTCTCTGCGGGTGGTTCAACCGAAATATTGATTCCGTTTTACTCACATTGGTTTCCGGGTTTGACATGGCGGAGCCTGGGGGGCGTATGTCTGGTGGCGGGCGCATTGGCCAAAGCGGGTCAGTTCCCATTTCACACCTGGTTTCCGGAGACGATTTCCGGCTTTTCAGGCGCCAATGCGATGCTGGCGGGAACGCTGGTGTCGGCGGGCGGCGTGATGCTGTTGGCCCGCATGATGGGGCTGTTGAATCTGAATGCCGCATTAACCGTGGCCATGATGGGGGCGACAGCACAATTTTGTGCGGGTTGGATGGCGCTGGTGCAGAAGGATATTAAACGTACACTGGCGTGGCTGTTGATTGGTCAAACAGGTTTGAACTTTCTGTTTTTCGGATCCGGTGATTATACGACGGGCCTGCTGGGGGCACTGTTGACGGGCCTGGTTTTTACGGGACTGTTTCTTGCGGCTGGTACGGTGCTGCGGGCCAACGGCGGGCAGCGGGATATTACCTTGCTGGGTGGGGCGTGGCGGCATTTGCCCATTACGGCGGCGGCCACAGCGCTGCTGGTGGTGATGGACGCCGGGGTGGGCTTTTCCGGCATCACATCTGTTGTTCGCAACGGATTGCTCCATGTGCATGCGTATGGCTGGGCAATTGGGGAATTTGGGCGGTTTTTATATTGGTCTCCCGTGGTGATGAGTTATGTTATTGCATTGGCCATGGCCCGTTGGTGGTGGCTGGTGTTTGCAGGTAAGCCGCGAGGCGAAACGCTGGATGAGGGGGAGTTGGCGGCGCAGACATTTCCGCTGCTGGTGATTCTGGTGGGAATCTTGATAGCCGGGCAGCCCTTTATTGATATGTCGGGCCTTTTAACGCATTTACTCATGGCAGCGCCCGTGGCGGCGGTGTCGCATATTCCCGCCGGACTAAGCGGAATGATGCTGCGGCCTCTGGCGTGGCTGGGGCCGGCGGCACTGGCGGTGGCGGCACTGGTTTATGCCGGAGGCCTGGGCGTAGCCGATTTCCTGCGGCGGATTGCGGGAATGAATCTGGCATACCGCTGGCTGATGGCGGATATGTATTTCCCGGATCTGATCATTGCTGTTATTGGTTTTCCGGTGCGGTGCGCGTCGCGCTTGGTGGCATTCATGGATCGGTGGGTGGTGGAGTGGCTTCTGGTGACGCTGGCGGTTTTAATGCGGATGGTGAGCATTCTCGTGGCCGCCGGGGAGATCGCGTTGAATAGCTCTTTCTGGGAACGCCTGGGGCGCTGGGTTGAACGGGCCTTGATGCGTCTGGAAGCACAGCGGCGCAGAAATGCGGCGGCATTTATGATAACTGGTGTGATTATGCTGATTGCAGTGGTATTGCTGGCGGCAGTGCTGCATGTATGATGCGTGATATGTGATCAGAAAACTCTTGAACCGTCGTCGAATATGAAAGGCTGATTTGAAACCGTTTGTATATAGTTCAATACTGACCTGGCTGATTGTACTTCCGCTGATTGGTTCTTTTGTCCTGGGGATTCTGCCGGTGAGCCGGCCGCGTCTGATTCGCTTAAGTGCTCTGGCGGTCAGCGCCGGGAATATGCTGATTGCACTGGCGGCGAGTCGTATATTTGCCTGGTCGCCTCAATTTGGCGGCACCTCCCAGCTTCAGCAGAATTTTCTCTGGTTCCGGGATTTGAATGTTCATTACCATGTCGGTGTCGATGCTTTGTCCATGCTGACCATTCTGGGCTTGTGTGGGATGTGCCTGCTGGCCATGCTGGCAAGCTACGGTGTGAATGCTCAGGTAAAAGCCTATTATATTGCGCTGCTGCTGCTGGAGGCATGTGTGGTGGGGGCGGCCGCCAGTATGGATTTATTTCTGTTTTATCTTTTAAGTACGTTGTCACTGTTTCCCTGCTTTGTGCTTTTGGGGCTTTGGGGTGGCGTCCGCCGCAGGCCCGCGGCCATGAAACTGGCGCTATTCTGGATCGCCAGTTCGGCGGCGCTGCTGGGGGCGTGCATTCTCATCAATCTATCCACGCGGCATGTTGCCGGCTTTTCCCATGGCACGCTGAATTTTGTAAAAATCGGCACGCTGCGGGGGATGAAAGAGGCTCTGAATTCCGCTGCGCATTGGAATAACATCGCCTTCTGGCTGCTCATGTTGGCCTTGGGCATCCGGCTGGGTACCGCCGGCCTGCATTTCTGGCTACCGGATGCCATGTCCGAGGCGGCTGCGCCATCGGCCATGATGGTGATCTGTTCCCAGTTCCTTTTGGCGGCGTATTCGCTTGAGCGTATCGTGGTCGGCATTTTTCCCGCCCAATTGGCGATCTGGCAGGAGACTCTGGTAATCCTTGGCGCGGCGGGGGTGATCTACGGGGCCTTGTGCTGCCTGGCGCAAAATGATTTCCGCCGGGTTATCGCCTATTGGATGGTCGTTCAGGCCGGGTACATAGTCCTGGCTGTTGCCGCGGGAAATTCCAGTGGCATGAATGGTGCGGTATTGCTGGGGTTGGGTACCGCGATAACCGCCATGGCGCTGCTCTGGATCAGTCATATTATTGAACTGCGGGCGAATCATCGGGATTTGCCCCGTCTGGGCGGACTGGCGCATCTGATGCCCGATTTGCTCTTGTTTTCAATGATCGGATTGATGTCCGCACTGGCCTTGCCGGGGCTGATGGTTTTCGGCGGTGATCTTTTGAGCATGATGGGAATGTTCCAAGCCGCCGTGGCGCCCGCCGGCAAAATGTTGCCCACCCATTTTGGCCATGGTCTTCTACCTGCAGCGCTGGTTATGTGCGGGGCTGCTGTGCTTATGGCGGCGGCATTGCTATGGACAATTGAACGGCTATTCTTCGGCCCGGTAAGACCCGAGCACCAGCATTTTCATGACTTGTCGGCGCGGGAACGTCTGGTGTTTATTCCGATGTTGCTGGCATTGGTGGCGGGTGGAATTATGCCATCACTGCTGATACTTAACCCCGTTGCTCCGGTATTGAAACAGTTACTTCCTGTAATAACCGGGGTGGGACATTGATAGGATGGATGTGAACCGTGCGGGAGTTCCAGAGCAGTGTTGTTATTTGTTCACAGAATACATCCAACAGGAGCGACAAGTATGAATTTGCATGTACTTGAAATTTTCGCCCCGCAAATAGTCATTGTGCTCACTGTGCTGGCTTTAGCATTGATGGCCCGGTTGTATCCGGACCGCCAGCGCTGGGCTTCTGTGATGATCTGCTTTACCGGTTTGGTTGTAGCGGACCTGGCGCAGTTAAAAAATTATCCCATTTTTTTTTCCAGTGCCGCCCGTGGCGTTGCCCCCGGCTGGATGATCATTGATCCGCAGGGATGGATTCTTACGCTGGCAATTCTGCTGTCGGCGACCGTGGCGGTGCTGATGCGGCGTCTGCGCAATCTGAGCGGGCGCGGTGATGGACGCTTTTGTTTATCGATTGCCATAAGCACGCTGGCATGGAGTCTGCTGCCCGCCGCCGGTTCGTTTCCGGTCATCGCCGCTTGTCTGATGATTGGGTCAATTCCGCTTTTGTATTTGTCGGCTTTTGGGGCAAGTAATGAAGTGATTCTGCCGCTGCCTTGGCTGGGAATTCTCTCCGCCCTGGCGGTGATGCTCCTGGCTCTTTGGCCGCTGGAGTTAAGCGGATCCGCTTTCGGATTGACCAACACTGTGACGCATGGATCGCCTGCCGTGGCTTTTCCATGGGAGGGGATTGCCGCAGCGATATTCATCCTGCCGATGTTATTCTGGACCGGCTGTCAGCCGTTGATCTGGTGGTTTGGCAATGCCGCAGGGGAAGATTTAGCGGAGATTGTTTTTTTTCTGCTGCTGGTGCCGCCGACCGGATCCTTGGCGGCTCTGTTAAGAATAATTTCCGCACTACATCACGGCGATCCAGATTCGGCGGGCGTTGTCATTACGGCCATTGGCTTTGCGGGGATTTTGGGGATGTTGGGCTATGGATACAAGGCCTTAAGGCAAAAGGAAATTCGGAGTATTGCCGGCAATATGGTGGGATTGCTGGCGGCCACCACGCTGGTAATACTTTGTATCGATCAATATACTTCGCCGGGCTTTGGAGCACTGCTGGTGGGGGGCGTGGTGCTTTATACGTCAACCGTCGGCCTGGCCGCGGGATTGGCTCTGGGGGTGCTGGCCGCTGAAAAAGTTCGCACACTGGATCAACTACCGGAATATTTCCGCAAAAACAGCCTGCGTATGCTGGTGTTCATTCTAGCCTTGATATCGCTGGCCGGGCTGCCGCCGACAATGGGATTTATTCAACGCATTAATTTATTCCAGATACCGCCGCACGCAACAACATTTTGGATTCAGTTTATTCTGGCTATTAACGTGGCGGCTATGATTCTCGGCAGCCTGGCGGCACTGCGGGTGGTTGGCCATGCACTCCAGGCGCCTGACGCGGAGATCGCCGATTCCGGGCAGATCTCTCACAGGCCAAGGCGCGTGCGCCGGCTGGCTGCGGCACCACTGCTGTTGCTGCTGTTGGCCAGCATCGTCAATGGCGCCGCGTTGCTGGCATACAACCCGATCCAAAAAATCTCCACAGCCTTCATGCCGGTCCGGCCGCGGCACGCGGAAATTCAACCATTTGCGATTCGTCCATAAAAGACCGGCATAACCATGAAGTAACGGGATTCCATTTCCGGCATTTTCCGGAGGGCTGGCCAGAAAATCTGGAACCGCTCTACTAGGTGAAAATCCTTGACGGATAACGGTATTTTCCCTAAGTTTCTTTCAGTGATCTTCTGATAGCGGCGGATTTATAAATCTGAAAAAATGATTGTTGTATTTAGTTGGAGACTGCGTAGACTGTTAAAAGTGAATTGCATAGATAAAGGAACTTGAATTATGCCCGTCGATAAGATAAATAAATTGCCCGAGTCGCACCGGAATATATTAAAAGGAATATCAAATCTCCATGTGCGGAAATGGCTGTCCGAGTGCATTGAAATATGCAACCCGGATCAGGTTGTGCTGTGCGGAGGGGGGGCGGAGGAACTGCGGAAACTCTTTGCCGACGGTATGAAAGCCGGGGTGTTTATTGAGTTGAATCGGCAAAAACTCCCGAACTGCTATCTGCACCGCTCCAATCCGAATGATGTCGCTCGTACAGAAAAATGTACATATATTTGTACACCCACTCAAGCGATGGCTGGGCCGACGAACAACTGGATGGAAACACGGGCCGCATATCAAAAACTTGAACCCCTTTTTCGTGGTTGTATGAAAGACCGCACGATGTATGTGTTGCCGTTTGTCATGGGACCGCTGGGGTCGCCGCTGGCCAAAGTCGGCGTGCAGATCACGGACAGCATTTATGTGGCCGCCAGTATGGGTATGATGACGCGGATGGGGTCTGTGGCCTTCAATGAACTGGGCGATTCCAATGAATTCACCCGCTGTCTGCACAGCGTGGGAGATTGCAATCCGGATCGGCGCTATATCTGCCATTTTCCGATGGATAATACAGTCTGGAGTTTTGGCTCAGGTTACGGCGGCAATGCGCTATTGGGGAAAAAATGTCTGGCGCTGCGCATCGCCAGTTACTTGGGATATCAGCAGGGGTGGATGGCGGAGCACATGCTCATCAGCGGCATAACCGAGCCGGGAGGGCGAAAAAGTTATGTAGCCGCGGCTTTTCCCAGCGCCTGCGGGAAAACCAATTTCGCCATGCTCATTCCGCCGGAAAGTTACCGGCAGTCCGGTTGGAAAGTTACTACAGTGGGCGATGACATCGCTTGGCTATGGGTTGATAAAACCACGCGAAAATTAAGGGCGGTCAATCCCGAGTCGGGTTATTTCGGTGTGCTGCCGGGTACTAACTGGAAAACCAATCCAAACGCCATGCACACAATGGCTCACGACACCATCTATACCAATGTGGCCCTGTTGCCTGATGGCGATGTCTGGTGGGAAGGCAAAACGGATTCTCCTCCTCCACATGCCATTGATTGGATCGGACAGCCGTGGACGCCGGATTGTGGTCGAAAGGCCGCTCATCCCAACAGCCGATTCACCGCGCCGATGGTCAACAATCCGGCTCTGGATTCCGCCGCCAATGATCCCGCCGGCGTCCCGGTGACAGCGATTATCTTCGGCGGCCGCCGCAAAGATGTGATTCCCATTGTATATGAGGCATTTAACTGGGACTATGGCGTATATATCGGAGCCACGCTGGGCAGCGAAACCACCGCGGCGGCAGCGGGAAAGGTTGGGTTGGTGCGTCGTGACCCGATGGCGATGCTGCCTTTTATCGGTTACAACATTGCTGATTACTTTATTCATTGGTTCCGCATGCGCAGCCGTATTGCGGACTGCCCACGCATCTTTCAGGTGAACTGGTTTCGTAAAAATGATCGCGGTGAATTTGTCTGGCCGGGTTATGGTGAAAATATCCGGATATTGGAATGGATTCTTAAACGATCCCATGGCGAAGTGTATGCGATTGAAAGCCAGTTGGGGTGGATGCCTCGTGCAGGTGATATCAATCTTGACGGATTGAATATTGACCCGACAGAATTTGCAGCAGTACAACAGGTTGATGCTGAATCGCTGAAGGCGGAATTCCTGGCAGAGGAGGAGCTATTCCTGAAACTTGCCGGCGAACTTCCCAAAGAAATGATTTTCATGCGTGAATTGCTGGTCAGCCGGTTATAAAAGATGTGCGGTAAAAGTTTTGCTATGAAGGGATCGTTTCACGGCCCTTTACGACTCAACGACAAAGAGAAATCAGTTGTCGTTTAATCAGTAAATGAGACTGAAACTTTCATGTAGATGAGGTGCAAAATTCTTGTATCGGTGAGGTAACGCTTATGGCTCGTGTTGTCATTCTCGGTGCTGGAATTGCCGGACACACAGCCGCGCTGTTTGTTCGCCGCAGATTACCGCGTGCTCATCGGGTTATCGTCGTTTCGCCAAAAGACATTTACAACTGGTTGCCATCAAATATCTGGGTGGGCGTGGGGGCCATGCCATCAAGTCAAGTTGTGGTTCCGTTGCGGCCAGTGTACACGCGGATGGGAATAGAATTCATTCAAGCCAGGGCCACTGAAGTATATCCGGAAGGATCCGCTGACGGGCCGGTGCCGTGTGTTGGGGTGGAAAGCGCTGGCGGCAACTCCAGCGGTTCAAGGCAGATGGTCGCGTATGATTATCTTATTAATGCCACCGGGCCGAAGCTGAATTTTGCCGCCACCGCCGGCCTTGGCCCGGAGGCATTTACACAATCAGTTTGCACCTATCAACATGCGGAAAAGGCTTCAGCAGCTTTTCTGGCCTGCATTGATGAAATGAAAAAAGGTGTCAGAAAGACCCTTGTGATCGGTACGGGTCATGGGCAATGTACCTGTGAAGGCGCCGCGTTTGAATATGTACTGAATGTTGAATTTGAACTTCGGCGGCATGGCGTGCGGGATAAAGCTACGATCTTATTTATCACCAACGAGGCGGAGCTGGGCGATTTCGGGGTTGGGGGAATGTACTTTCAGCGCGGCGGCTATGTGGTCCATAGCCGGACATTTGCCGAGTCACTGTTCGTGGAGCGGGGTATTCAATGGATTACCGGAGCGCATGTGCAAAAAATTGAACCCGATACAATATTCTATGAAACCCTGGATGGTGAATTCCACTCATCCAAATATGACTTTGCCATGCTGCTGCCTCCCTTTACCGGCACGGGGATGAAAGCATTTGACCGGACCGGAAAGGATATTACACCCGATCTTTTTTCTCCCAGTGGATTTATGAAAGTGGATGCCGATTACACCAAAAAGGATTACCCGAACTGGAAAGCAGCAGATTGGCCCAAGACCTACAGGAATCCCAAATATAGTAACATTTATGCAGTGGGAATCGCCTTTGCTCCGCCGCATGGAATTTCCAAACCCAGGACCAGTGTCAGGGGCACACCCATTTCACCGGCTCCCCCGCGCACGGGAATGCCCTCGGCCATTATGGGCCGGGTGGTTGCTCACGCCATAGCCGATCAGATTCTTGGAACCAGCGGGCATGGAAGCAGAAGCGCCTCAATGGCGGAACTGGGTGCTGCGTGCGTTGCTTCGGCCGGGGCTAATTGGTGGTCAGGGACCGCCGCATCAATGACCATGTTCCCTATCGTCCCGGACTTTGACAAATATCCCGAATATGGCCGTGACTTGCGGTTCACTTTTGGCGACATTGGCTCCGCCGGCCATTGGATTAAGAAGATTTTGCATTATATGTTTATCTACAAAGCAAAAGCTTATCCGTTCTGGTGGATGATTCCGGAGTAATGACATGAATACAGAGAATCCCAGCCCCTTTGCTCCTCGGCCCACGCGAACCACGCGATTTTTCCGCACGTTCCTGCCGTGGCAATTAGTAAAATTTATATCCATTAATCTTAAAATGCTCCGGATGATCCGAAAATCGCATTAGCAGTGCACATTCATCCGAGCCGCTCTCAATGCGTTTTTACAGGAGCCGGAGTTTTGCGTGAAATTTTCGGCGGTTGATTTAACGAGAAATAGCGCGGCAGAGTTATGCTTTGCCACGGGGGCAGCGCAAACCATGGGCTGCCGATTCGCTGCGCTTTTCCCATGAAATCAATATTTGGATTTACCGGTGCGATGGCCATGCTGTATAATAATGTAAATGGATAATGATATACACAATAGATCAGCGCCGTCGGTTCAAGATTCGCCGATCAGCGGCGTTCGGGTGGAAGGCAATGGCGCAGAAGCCGCGCCGATGCAAAAAGGTAAACCGAAAAACACTGAATCCAATGGAGGTGTCATGCTGCACTTGCGGAGTTTATGGGCGCAGCGGCAGATGATCATTGCGGCTCTTGCGGTCATCGGCATTGCCGCCAATTTATTCCTGCGGTTTATCCTGCATGTCGCCCCATCCATTTTTGATATGCCACTGCTGGTAACTTTGGCCATCGGCGGCACACCACTGGTGGGTGAATTGCTGGTCAAGTTATTTCATCGGCAATTTGGTTCCGATCTGCTGGCGGGTATTTCCATTGTTACCGCCGCGATGCTGGATCAATATCTCGCGGGCGCACTGGTGGTGCTGATGCTCTCCGGCGGTGAGGCTCTGGAACGCTATGCCGTGGGCAGCGCGTCATCGGTGCTGCGTGCTCTGGCCGGGCGGATGCCGCAGATTGCCCATAAGAAGCAGGGAAATAAAATTGTGGATGTAGCGCTGGATGATGTGGTTATCGGCGACCAATTGCAGGTGTTTCCGCATGAGCTCTGCCCTGTGGATGGTATGGTCATAGAAGGCCATGGCGTCATGGATGAAGCGTATCTCACCGGTGAGCCATTTAAAATTTCCAAGACTCCCGGCTCCAATGTGCTTTCCGGCTCCATCAATGGCGAAAGCGTATTGGATATTCAAGCCACCGCGTTGGCCGTCGATTCGCGCTACGCCAAGATTATGCGCGTCATGCGGGCCAGTGAGCATGATCGTCCCCGTCTTCGGCGGCTGGGTGATCAACTCGGCGCCATTTATACGCCGGTGGCGGTGGGGGTGGCGATTCTGGCGTGGATTATCAGCGGGCAGGCCGTGCGCTTTCTGGCGGTGCTGGTCATTGCCACGCCTTGTCCATTATTAATTGCCATTCCCGTGGCGATTATCGGAGCGATTTCTCTTTCCGCCCGCCGGGGTATTATTATAAAAAAGCCCGTTGTTCTTGAGCAGGTGGAGGGGTGCCGCACTATTATTTTTGACAAGACCGGTACGCTGACATACGGCGAGCCAAGCTTGGCCTCCGTGATCAGCAGCCCGCAGGCTTCAATGGGCCGGGATGAAATTCTCATGCTTTCCGCGAGTCTGGAACGCTATTCCAAACATCCCCTCGCCGGGGCCATTGTCAAAGCGGCCGCGGATGCCGGGCTGTCCCAGCGGGAAGCCACCGCCATCAGTGAGCCGCCCGGTGCCGGTTTAACCGGTACCATTGGTGAGCATAAGGTGGAAATTACCAGCCGCCGAAAACTTTTGGCCCATGATCCTTCCGCGGAAAAGTTGCTTCCGCCGCTCACCAGTGGCCTGGAATGTGTGGTGCTTGTGGATGGTCTGTATGCGGCGACGTTTCAGTTTCGGGATGAACCACGGGCCGATGGCGTGTCGTTTGTAAAACATCTTGGTCTGCGGCACCGCTTTGACCGCTTGATGCTGGTTTCCGGTGATCGGGAATCCGAGGTGCGCTATCTGGCGGACCGCGTGGGTATTTCTGAGCTTTATGCCGGCAAAACGCCGGAAGAGAAACTCAATATTGTCAGAGATGAAACCCAAAAAGCCCGGACGCTTTACATTGGCGATGGAATTAACGACGCCCCGGCGCTAATGGCCGCAACCGTGGGTGTGGCGCTGGGGCAGAACAGTGAAATTACCACCGAAGCCGCCGGAGCGGTCATCATGGACAGTTCGTTAAAAAAAGTGGATGAATTCTTTCATATCAGTCGCCGCATGAGGTCGGTGGCGCTGCAAAGCGCACTGGGGGGCATGGCATTAAGCCTCATTGGCATGGTATTGGCCTCTTTCGGCCTGCTGCCTCCGGTAGCCGGGGCGGTTTCCCAGGAATTTATTGATCTCCTGGCGGTGCTTAATGCCCTGCGCGCGGCAATTCCACCCAGAGCGTTGACGGATTTTTAGGCCAAAAGGCGCTTGGCGGCAGGGAGGTTGGACGGTATGATTTCAGGCCGGTAAGGCTGTGCCCTTTTTTAGTGCGCCACCGGATTGTTCTGGGCTGGAAGCCGCTGGCGGGCGGTAGATTCGGCGGCAGAAGCTGTAAATGATGGTTTTGGCCGATAATAATACTGGCCGGAAAGGAACCCATGGGCGTCCCGGTATCACAAATGTGGACTGTTGCAACGTATGTGCTCTCGCAGCGGCTAAAAGGCCGCAAGCGTTATCCGCTGGTTTTGATGCTCGAGCCGCTTTTTCGCTGCAATCTGGCGTGCGCCGGGTGCGGAAAAATTCAATATCCGGCCCATATACTCAAATCGCAACTTACGCCGGAACAATGTTTTAAGGCCGTTGAAGAGTGTGGCGCGCCCATGGTCAGCATCCCCGGTGGAGAACCTTTGCTGCACCCGCAGATCAAGGAAATTGTCGAAGGTCTTATCGCCCGGAAAAAATATATTTATCTCTGCACCAACGCTCTGCTGCTTAAACAGAAAATTGACCTTTTCAAACCCTCTAAATATCTGACCTTCAGCGTACATCTTGACGGGCAGAAAGAACACCACGATTTTTCCGTCTGCCGTGAAGGGGTCTATAAAATTGCCGTGGAAGGAATTCAAGAAGCGGTGAAGCGCGGCTTCCGCGTAACGACCAATACCACGTTGTTTGAGGGGGCTGACCCGGTAAGTGTACGCGGGTTTTTTGATGAAATGATGCAGCTTGGTGTGGAAGGCATGATGCTGTCACCGGGCTATAGTTATGACAAAGCACCGGATCAGAGTCATTTTCTGGGCCGGGCCAAAACCCGCCGGCTTTTCAGCACCATTCTCAGCAACCGGGACAAAAAATGGCGATTCAATCAAAGCCCGCTGTTTCTGGAATTTCTCATGGGCAAGCGGTCTTACGCCTGCACGCCATGGGGAATGCCGACGTACAACGTCTTCGGCTGGCAGAAACCGTGTTATCTGCTGCAGGATGGTTATGCCGATACGTTCAGTGAACTCCTTGAATCCACAAACTGGGAAAAATATGGCGCCGAATCCGGCAATCCCCGCTGCGCCAATTGCATGGTCCACAGCGGTTATGAAGCCAGCGCGGTCAATGATACCTTCGGCTCCTTGCGCGGTATGCTTACCACCGTCCGCGCCACGTTATTTGGCGGCGGTTATGTAAACCGTGAAGCGCTTGAGGCTCTCCAGCAGCCGCCGGAAACTCCCCGTAATAAATTTATTCCGTTAAATGTCAGTGCTGGAAAAAATGCGCATCATCATGTCAATGGCCATGTGGCCGGCAGCCGGGCCAATGATGAGGTCGGCGTATAACCGCGGATGCTTTCCGTGGGCGGTAAACTCAAGAACAGGTTGATACATATATATGGCAACAGAACAACATACATCCGTTAAGGATACCTCCGGCAATGCCCCGACCACCGAGCCTGAAAATCTGGAAGGATATAATCCCAGCCTGGATTCCCTCCCGGTGGTGCGGGATGTCGTTGAAAAAGCATTCATATACCGCGGTGATGTCTCCATTATTAACCGCAGGGGTGAAACGGTGGAGGGTTACATTTTTGACCGTCAGGCGGAGAGTGCCGATACGGCCAAATGGGTGCTCCGGTTAATTATCAAGGATTCCACCGAACGCCGGACCATTTGCTATGAGGATATTGCCGCAATTCATTTTACCGGCAAAGATCCGGCGGCGGGAAAGAGTTTTCAGACCTGGCTAAAAAAATATCAGGAAAAAAAGGCGGCGGGCGAAAAAAATATCCGCATCGATCCTGAACCGCTCTGACGGCCCAGGCCCATGTTGTTCCCGGAAGGTTTTCATGCCGGCTCCAAAAGAATCAATCCCGCATGCTGTCATGGCGCAGCAGGTCAGTGATGGTCGGATCTACTAAAAAAAACTATACCCCCTTTCGTATATACTGAAGTATTCCGGCAGGATACCATAATGCCCATGACGCCTGTGGTTCAAAATCTGCACTTATTCGCCTCGCACAGCGTTGCCAGCGAGCCGCTGGAAACTGCGGCGCTCCTGGCGGTGTTTGGAATATTGAGCCTTATTGCGGTTTTATCAAGCCGGGCGGCGGATCGCGTGGGTATCCCGGCGGTGCTGTTGTTACTGGTGCTGGGAATGCTGGCTGGGCCGCAGGGCTTCGCCGGAATTCATTTTCAGAATTTTCACTTTGCATTTCGCTTGGGAACCGTAGCTCTGATTTTGATTCTTTTTGAAGGCGGCCTGACCACGCCCATAGCGGCGGTAAAATCGGTGCTGCTGCCGGCCTCGCTGCTGGCCACGGTGGGGGTGGCATTAACCGCCATTATTATTGCACTGGCCGGCCATGTCATGGGGCTGAACTGGCCCGAAGCAATGTTGATTGGAGCGGTGGTATCTTCCACCGATGCGGCGGCGGTTTTTTCGGTACTTCATGCGGGCCGCCTGCGGCTCAAACCGCGGTTGTCGCGCACGCTGGAAGTGGAATCATGCATCAATGATCCCATGGCGGTGATCCTTACCACCATGGTTATTGAACTTTTATCACGCCAGCAGCCCACGGTGGCGTGGCTGCTGTTTCAGGTGCCAATTCAGTTAATTGCCGGCGGCGTGGTGGGGGCGTTGCTGGGCCTTGCCGCCCGGTATATCCTGCGCCGCATGCCTTTGCCCAGCACTGGATTGATTCCGGCGTTTACCCTGGCCATGGCGATATTATCTTATGGCTCGGCGACAATTCTTGAAGGCAGCGGATTTCTGGCGGTTTATGTAACGGCATTATTTATGGACGCATCAAGCCTGCCGTTTCGCAGCGGTCTGCTGCGTGTGCATTCCGCGCTGGCGTGGCTGGGGCAAATCGGTATGTTCTTAATGCTAGGCCTGTTGATTTTGCCATCGCAATTGGCGCACGTCACCTGGATGGGCCTGGGCATTGCATTCGCTTTGGCCATTGTGGCCCGGCCACTGGCGGTGGCGGCGTGTTTGCTGCCATTGCGGTATTCCATGGTGGAAACGCTTTATCTTGGCTGGACGGGCCTGCGGGGAGCCGTGCCAATTATTCTCGCGACATTTCCCATGATGGCTCATCTGCCCGGTGCGCAACAAGTTTTCACCATTGTCTTTTTTGTGGTGGTGGTTAACACACTGATTCCCGGTGCCACCATCCGCTGGGTGACGCGCCGCCTGGGACTCGGGCAGGAGGAAAAGCCCGCACCCGATGCGGTTCTGGAAATAAATTCCGCCCAATCGCTGGGCGGGGATCTGGCTTCTTTTTTTATTGAGCCATCCGCGGCGGTATGCGGAGCGGCCCTGCGTGAACTGGAGTTTCCCACTGGGGCCAGTGTGATGCTCATCGTGCGCAACAACCAGTTGATCTCCCCGCGTGGAGATACGGTGATCCAGCCCGGTGATCATGTCTACATGTTTTTTCAACAGCAGGATCGCAGCCTGATGGATCTGCTGTTTGGCCGGTCCGAAGATGGCGGCTTTGCATGATTAATCTACCAGCAGCCCAAGTTATGGCTCATTACAAAATACGGCTCTTCGGGCAAACGTGTGGTTTACTCTTTAAGGAACCATCAGATCCCCTTCATTGGTGTTTGACCATTCTCGGTGGATTATGCTCTAATGATTGTATGATTATTGGCAAGATTGGTTTTCTAAAAGCCCTTGTCTCATTGCTACAGTCATTAGCATCTGGAGCCGCCTGATTTGAATACTAAACGTCTAAGTATTGTATGCGTACTGATCTTAGTTCTCACCATGTCTCCGGCAAGTTTCGCCTCTTGGAGGCATAATGTGGGGCTTGAACTGAATCCGGCGGGCAAGAAACTCCTGGCACAATACTCTGCATTGCTGGATAATTTTCGGGAAGAGATATATCAATCGTTGCCTTCGATGGATCCTGGTATGGTGCGGCCGTTTATCAGCGCGTATCGCGCGGAGGCCTCAAAAAAACCCTACCGCGATAACAACAAGTCTTACGCACAGGCGGTTGCCCGATGCCAACGCCTCGCGGCACCATTGCTTGATATGGCCAACGGGGTTTTGTCAGATGATAAACACGATGCGCAGTTGGTTGAAGCGTCGGTTATAGCTGAGGCGACCCCCCTTCGTCTGGCCAGCTTTGCCCAGCAATCCAAGGTCAACGAGCGTTTGATTAATCAATTGCTGTCCAATCCATCGCTCATGAAGCAGATGCAGGTGGCCGACGGGGCACGGAACGGCAATTATGGCCTGACCATGCAAATATACACGAGCATACTGCACATCAGCAAACTGGCCCGCAAAGGCGTTTTTCAACGGCTGGCGCTGGCAACCGCCTTGAGCCAGAAGCCGCATCTGATTTTTAAATTCGAGCCGCCCTATAACCCAGTCCAACGGTATCTTGACTATCAAAAAGCTTACCTAAAAGGTGAGATTGATCCCTACTTTCCCACATTCACTGTCTGGTTATATCGTTATGTGATAGATGATCCGCAAAGCGATGCCGAGATTGATTGGATACGTACGGCATTACAAAACTACCTGCCCTCGACGGTTTTCAATCGCAACTATCTCGATGTAGTTCATACGGATGTCGGATACAGCCATGAGCATTTGGGTATTGTTCAGGGAAACTTTATATCACAATTAATCGCCGGCGGTGGAGAATGTGGCGCTCGCGCCTGGGTGGGGCGTCTATCGGAACGTGCCTTCGGCATACCAGTTTGGGGTGTTAAGCAGCGCGGTCATGCCGCCATGAGTGAATGGACCCCGCGCGGCTGGACAACGCCTTTTGGTGCCGGATACCGCTTGGAATGGTGGGATCATCGCCGTGGTCTTGACTTCTCTCTTGAAGCACGTGCGCGAACTTTTCCAATGAAATACAGTAAAGTGCTTCGTGCTCAATGGATCGGCGCAGCGATGGGGGAATCTGCTCCCAATGGCATGGTGCCGGGTACGGGCGGGTTCTGGTATGCTTTAGCGAAATGCGAAGAGCGGGCGATTGTGACATCAGGCCAGCCGAAGCCCATGGTTCCGACCTTAAAGCAACTCATGGAGCGTTATGGACCAACACTTGCCCAAAAAGTTCAAATGCGGCCGATCTCTCGTTCGGCTCTGAAGATATCAACTGACGCTGGCGGTGTGATTCACGTACCGGCGGTGGCATGCAGCCAACCACGCAAAAACACCGTCGGCGTTACCTTCACGAAGAGTTTTGCCGGTGGAATGCAGGTGCATTATTTTGTTTCCAGAAGACCGCCTCCACCGCTGATCTATTACGTACATGTTCGGCATGGCGGTAAATATGAGTTGATCGCCAAAATCGTCGCACTTCGTCCGGAATCTAAGGTTGTCGCGCTCAATACAAGATCGCAAATGGTGGTGGTTGTGAACCATGCGTCGCAGTCGACAGTTATCCCCATACAGTGGACGAACGGATTGTGGCAGAACACAGAACCTGATGATATTAGCCTCAAAACCGGTGCAAACGAGTTGTTATTAAGGCCGGGCGATAATTTTCATGCGGTGTCCATCAAGGATTTTGTACTCAAGCCAATGCCATGATGGCCTTAAAAATTGATGGCGCTGGCTATACAGTGAAACATAGTCAAGAGTACGGGCATGATCAGATTTTATAAAACGCGTAGTATGATTTCTGTATGCCACGCGATTGATCGGCGTCCAGAAAGGCCATCCGCGCCACGAGTGTGCACCTTTTATTCCCGCCAAGATCAACCGGGTGGTGAATGATCAACTGGACCGCCATCGTCACCTTCACCCAACAGGAATGCAGCACCTTTGAATACCTGCATCAGGCCATCGGTAATCATCTCGCCGGACGGCTATATCTTTACCTCTTCCATGAGAACCGTGAACGATTATAATAAGTATAGTTAAAAATGGTGAAACTGGCATGGGTTAATTTGTCCGCCGCCGATTCCGCCCGCGCAAATGTCGCCGTGAGCTAGAGCCGGCTGGTAGCAGGTTGGCAAAAAGTCGTATCATCACTTGACGAAGTATTGAAATGCGGCATAAGGTGGCCAATTCATTTATGAAATTTACGGATATTGTCCGCAGTCAGCACGCATATTTTCAAACCGGCGCCACTCGCCCGGTTGCTTTTCGGCGGGCGCAGTTGGAAGCCCTTTCGGTCTCGCTGGAGCAACACGAAACCAGCTTATTGACCGCCTTGGAGGCGGATCTGCATAAATCTCCGTTTCAAGGCTATGCCTCCGAGTTGGGGCTGCTCCACACCGAAATCCGGCATGCGCGCAAACATCTCGCCCGCTGGGCCGCTCCCTCCAGCCGGTCCACACCGTGGCTGGTCGCGCCAGCACGAGGTTGCGTGCAGCCGGAACCGTTTGGCGTGGCACTCATTCTCGGTCCTTGGAATTACCCATTGCAACTCTTGCTTGCGCCGATCGTGAGCGCCATTGCGGCAGGCAATTGCGCGGTTCTCAAACCTTCCGAACTTGCGCCGCGCACAGCGGAAGCCATCGCCACGCTCATCCAGGAAACCTTCACGGAACATTTTGTTTCCGCCATCATCGGTGGGGCGGACACCGCACAGGCGTTGCTGTGCGAACGGTTCGATAAAATCTTTTTCACCGGCAGCACGCGGGTCGGGCGGCAGGTGATGACCGCCGCAGCAAAAAATCTGACGCCGATGACGCTCGAACTGGGCGGCAAATGTCCTGCGATTGTGTGCGCCGATGCCGTCATCGAACAAGCCGCTCGCCGGATCGCGTGGGGAAAGTTTTTAAACGCTGGCCAGACGTGCGTTGCGCCTGATTTCGTGCTGGTCGAAAGCGGCGTAGCCGAAAGATTTCTCAATTCGTTCAAGCAAGCCGTGCGGGAATTTTACGGCGAGGATGCCAGTGCCAGCAGTGACTATGGGCGCATTGTCAACGTCAACCATTTTGCACGGTTGATGAATTATCTCGGAGACGGCAAAATCGTTTATGGCGGCGAACAAAAAGTGGACGAGTTGTATCTCGCACCGACGATTTTGACTGATGTTGCACCCGAAAGCGCTGTGATGCAGGAGGAAATCTTTGGACCGATTCTGCCGGTGTTGGAATTCGACCGGCTGGAGGAGGTCTTCTCGCTTTTGCGCCAACGACCGACACCGTTGGCGTTATATGTCTTCACACGTGACTCGAAAATCGAAGCGCAAATCCTGGCGGAAACGCGCTCTGGCGGTGTGTGCATCAATGACGTCGTATCGCAC
>JABEBX010022488.1_pt1 | contig 21333 bp, 22 predicted proteins | sample 7245971 | NCBI WGS metagenome assembly JABEBX01 (sample SAMN14506365, study PRJNA622280) | hot springs metagenome | biome: hot spring [ENVO:00000051]|acidic hot spring [ENVO:00002120]; feature: spring [ENVO:00000027]|sediment [ENVO:00002007]; material: sediment environment [ENVO:01001048]... | reverse complement strand
CTGACACAATTAATTGTACACTGCAGTTTTCGATTTTATGTAAGCAACTTGTAGTGTTTTTACAAAATGAACCAAGAACAAAATGCATAATGATTATTGTAAATGAATCAAAAGATTATATAATCTGTAAAAAATGGAGCTAAAATTAGAACTTGGCAAACATTACTCGAATAATTATCTTGACGATGGAGTAACATTTATTGTTTAATAGATTTATAAATTATTTCAGTAATTTGTTAGGACAAAGGAGGTTTACAATGAAAGAAGAGGAGCTAAAAGCTCAACTAGCCGAGTTAGCTCGATCGAATCCACAAATTGAAGGTTCTGCTTTGGTAAGCTCAGATGGATTAATGATTGCTTCTCGTCTGTCAACAAATTTTGATGAAGACAGAGTAGCTGCTATGTCAGCTGCGCTACTAACATTGGGCGAGCGAGCAGTTGATGAATTGGAAAAAGGAATCCCAGAACAAGTTACTGTAAAAGGCGATAAAGGCTATATTATACTAACATCAGCTGGTAGCGAAGCAGTATTGATTGTTCTTGCAAAAGCAGATGTAAAATTGGGTTTGCTGTATTTAGACATTAAAAATATTTCCAAGAAACTGCAAGAATTAATGTCTTAAGGGGGTTTAAAAATGAGTGAAAAAAAAGAAGCCTTGAAAAAAATGAGCGATCTCCACGTTGTTTTTGCATCTTTAATTGGAGCTTCATATGATCTAGGTGTAATGAACCAAGCTATCATGATTCCAGCAATGAAAGCTACCGCACAGAGACTAATATTGAATCAAATACAAAAAAATTTACTGCCAAAACTCAATTCAGAAGATAGTTTAGTTACAAATACCCAACAAGCCATTGATTTTCTTAATGAGCGTTTGCAATTTGCCAATCACTATGAAATTGTTTCTTCTGAAGAAAACCCAATTTAAAGAAATATACAATATTTTAAAATCTAGTGTTGAGCGTATTCAATCAACAATTGAAAATGCGCTAAAAGATGGAAAAATAACTGAAGAAGAACTATGGGACAGAAACTATGTACCCATGGAAAACACTAACCCGCAAAAATACAAAACTAAATTTACAGATTTTATGAAAACATACATACAGCATATAGAAGATGAAGTCCTAAGTATGAACAAAAAATTTATTTTTGTTGTTTTAGTGGATGAAAATGGATATTTGCCAGCACACAATTCGGTGTATGATAAACCTTTAACTGGTGACTACAAAACTGATCTTGCAGGCAACCGTTCAATGCGTATGTTTAATGATCCTACCGGGCTTGCTGCAGCAGAAAACACAGAACCCATTTTATTCCAAATTTACCCTAGAGACTTAGGCAAAATAATGTATGACATATCAATGCCTGTTTATATCAATAATAAACACTGGGGTGCTTTAAGGATTGGTTTTAAAGATTAATCTTCTTCGGCTAGCTGTTCTAAAGCAAGCAATATTGCTTGCTTTACTTCTTCTTTGTTTTTATTAGAAATTTTGATAACCGGTATTTCTTTTGGTTTATTGGAAAGTAATTGTTCCAATGTTTTATCTTCAATTCTATTTGGTAAATCTTTTTTTGTAAGTGCAAACACTGCAGGAAGCCTTTTGATTATAAATAAATTTAAAGCGCTCTTGACCTGGTGTTGCATAAATATGAATTATTATATCTTTATCTATGGTTATTGTACCAAAATCTATAGCGACAGTAGTAAATTTTTTTATATCCTTTAAGCCATTTTCTGTTACTGGTTTATCTGTTGTAATGGGGTCTATTTCACTAATGCATTTTATAAACTCTGTTTTTCCTGAATTGAAACTGCCTGTTACTATAATTTTATAGATAGCCATTTTTTACAAACCTCTAATTTTATCTAATATTTTGTGTAAAACGCCTTTCTTTATTTTTACATCAAATTTGACACTTGCATCTTGGTCTGAAGATAAATCGATTATGCGCAACATATACATAATTACAATATTCTGCAAAACTCTATTATCGTAATTGTAGCGCCTAAATATTTTATCAATGCTGATATAAGAATTGTTCATAAGCCATTCTATGTCTAAATTGCTACCTGGTAGCAATGAACCTTTTGCAGCGTAGAGAGGTGCTTTGACATTAACAATATTTCTATCTTTTGGTAAAAGAGATATCAGTTGTTCTTTTTGTGTAATATTTTTAATACCTTCCCAAACAAAGTTTTTCAAACTAAGTCTGGGTGTATTTTCATTAGATACATTTGATAGGTCTGATATTTCTATTATATCTTGGGAAACATATAAGTTTGGATAATTAAAAATATCATAATAGCCATCAAAATCTGAATGTAAGAAATTTATCTCGCTACCTATAATAATGATTTTTAACTGTTTGTTGCCTACCAAAAAAGTAATTTTTTGGTTACTTCTTATTGAATTGAAAAATTCACCTAAGTTAACTTCTTTGAAATTATCAAGAGAGATTTTTTCTAGTACTTTTAGTTTGTTATCAATGTTTGATATTACTGTAGATATTTCTTTGTGAAAGTATGGATAAGCTATTGGAATTATATCTAATCCATTTGGAATAATATCTGATTCATCCTTTAGAATAACGATTGATGGTTTAATAAAATTTGTTTTTAAGTTGTTTGCGTTAATTTTATCTAAAAACGCTTCAGCTAGTTTAGATTTTGTCGTTATACCTTTGTGATTACCAATTGCTATAAAACTATAATTGAGTATATCGTCTTTTATTTGTCTTGGATCATCTACCCACTCAACAACAAACCCCTCGACTTCAAGTAAATATTGCAAAATTTTAGCAAGTAACTCATCTTCCATTATCAAGCAAGCTCTTTTAGCTCTATTCAAACCTTTTTGCATCTTAAAAGGCATTTTAAACAACACAAATGCCTATGTCAAGAAAATTTTTTAAAAATTGATAAAAAAATATATTTGTGCTAAAATAAATATAGTTAAAAGGAGGCAAAATGAAAACATTAACATTGGCGCATAGCCCAGATTCAGATGATGCATTTATGTTTTATGCACTAAATATCAATGCTATTGATACAAAAGGGTATTCATTTGAGCAGATTTTAAGCGATATCCAAACATTGAATGAAAAGGCATTTGATGCAATATACGATATCACAGCTATTTCGTTGGCAGTATATCCTTTCATTGAAGACAAGTATGATATATTAAAAAGTGGCGCAAGTATGGGATTTAAATATGGACCTATTTTAGTAACAAAAAAACCAATGTCTCTAGATGAGATTAAAAAATCAAAGATTGCTATACCGGGAATTTACACAAGTGCATTTTTCGAATTACAGTTGTTGCTTGGAAAAGATTTAGATACGCTTATCGTTCCATTTAATAAAGTATTTGACCATGTGTTAAATGGAGATGCTCAAGCTGGTTTGGTTATTCATGAGGGTCAACTTACATATAAAGAAGCTGGTTTATATAATGCTTTTGATTTAGGTCAGTGGTGGTTTGAAAAAACAAAATTACCCTTGCCATTAGGCGTCAATGCAATACGAAAATCACTAGAAGAAAAATATGTAATCTCAGACATACTTCAAAAAAGCATTTTATACTCACTAGAACATAGAAAAGAAGCAGTAAACTATGCATTACAATTTGCAAGAGGTATGGAAGAAAGCCTTGCAGATCAGTTTATTGGCATGTATGTTAATAAATTAACTGTTGATATGGGACAAGATGGTTTAAAAGCTTCTCAGCTTCTATTAGATGAGGCATACAAAGCGGGGTTAATTAATAAAAGCGTTCAAATAGCTCTTGTATAAAACAATCGTTGTTGGTGGTGGCACAAGCGGCCTTGCTTGCGCCTGTTTTTTAGATAGCAATACATTGCTTTTAGATAGACAAGAGGTAGGCAAAAAGCTATCAATCGCCGGAAATACGCGCGTTAATCTAACAAATCTTGCAAATCTTGATATTTTTTTAGAGTCATATTCGCCAAGAGGTGATTTTTTAAGGGATGCGTTTAAAGCTTTTTTTAGGGATGATTTGATAAATTTTATAAATACATTGGGTTTAAAAACTCAAGTGGAAAACGGCAAAGTGTTTTTGAAAGACTATAACGGAAAACAATTAGTTGAAAGAATGAAGAAATATATTACAGGCAAAAAAATCAAGATACACGAAAATGAAAGAGTCATTAAAATTGAGAAGGAGCATCATTTTTTTGTGTATACCAACAAAAACGTATATGAATCACAAAATGTAGTTATAGCTACAGGCGGTATGAGCTATAACAAATTAGGTTCCGAAGATGGCTATGCTTTTGCTCAATCTTTTGCTCATACTATTGTTCCTTTGAAACCATTTGAAACGCCCTTTTGTGTGGAGGAGGGTTTATTCAAAGATTTAAGCGGTATTACATTACAAAATATTCAGATTAAATATAAAAATAAAATTTTTAGAGGAAATTTATTATTTACACACTTTGGTTTGAGTGGGCCTTTAATATTGGATGTTTCTTTTTATGTAAATGATGGCGATACTATTTATATAAATTTTTTGGGAGATAACAAAGATATTTTTTTAAAAGATTTGTATGAAGCAAATAATTTAAAATCCGCAATTAAAAACTACTTACCAAAACGCCTTTTAGATAATATTTTAAACAAAATGCCGTTTATCGTTAAAAATATAGCGGAAATCTCAAAAAGAGATTTGAATTCGCTGTTTGATTTATTGTTTGACTACAAAATAGTGGTCAAATTATGTGGTTTTAACAAAGCTTTTGTAACAAAAGGTGGAGTGGCATTAAAGGAAATTAACCCTAAAACATGCGAGTCAAAACTCGTTAGTGGTTTATTTTTTTGCGGCGAGGTATTAGATATTGCAGGTAAAATTGGTGGTTTTAATATACAAGCAGCGTTTTCTACAGCTTATTTGGTTTGCCTAAAAATTAGGCAATCTGCCGTTAAAAAACATGTAAAATCCGATTAAAACTAAAAATGCACTCATGATGTATGTTATTAAATTTGTCCTTAAAAAATTGAATGATTTTACGAAAAAACCCATAAATATAGATGCTAAAATAAATGGTATACCAAGCCCAAGCGAGTATACAAAAAGTAACATTGCACCCTTAGATAAACTCTCAGTATTTGCCGCAATTACGAGTATAGACGATAAGATTGGACCGACACAAGGACTCCACCCAAAAGCAAACAATATACCAATTATAAACGATGTAAATAAATTAACACTTTTTACTCTTACATTGATACGCAAAAATTTATAGATAAAATCAATTTTTAGAGCATAAAAGATACCGAATACTATTATTAAAATTCCTGAAATTTTAGCAAGCAAAATTTTGTTTGTAACAACTAAAGTGCCGATATAACTTGCACTTGTTCCCATTAGTGTAAAGATTATGCTAAAACCTATGACAAAAGCTAAAGAGTTTAAGATAGATTTTTTATAAATATTTTTGTCATTTGAAACTTTTAATTCTTTTATGGTAACGCCTGAAATATAAGATATATAAACTGGTATTAATGGCAAAATACATGGACTTATAAAAGATAAAATACCGCCTAAAAAAGCGCTAAAAAACATCATCTGCCTCCAAATAAACTATTAAAGAATTTTTTAATTGGATTATCAATAAGTTTTATATTCTGGGAGAAAAAATAATTTATAAGTTTTTTTATTGAAATAGAAAAATTTGAGTCTGGATAGTATTTTATAATAGGTTTTTGGCTTTTAATTGAGTTTGGAAGATTTTTATCAAAAACACTATAGCTAGCCATTTCAATCTTTGTATTTAGAAATTTTCCACAAATATTATTCATGTTATCAAAAACACTTTTAGCTTCTTGAATATCTTTTGCCATATTTATAAACATTTTTATATCTTTTCGATTGTAATTTAAGGTTAATATTTTAATTGTTGCATAAGCATCTGCTATAGATGTAGGTTCAGTTGTTGATACAATTAATATATCCATAGCGTTTTTTAGCAGCGTCATAACTTTTTTGGATATACCAGCTCCTGTATCTATCAGTAATACATCTGTTTGACTTGATAGTTTATTTAGAGTGTCCAATAAATCTATTAAATCATTTTCAGCAATATTTGATACAGCTTCTATACCGCTGCCAGCTGGTATAATTTTTAGATTATCATTGTAATCGACAATAATTTCTTCTAATTTTTTTGATTTGTTTATTACATCTATTATACTGTAGTTTGCTTTAACACCCAATACAATATCGATATTAGCCAATCCTAAGTCACCGTCAAATAGTATTACTTTCTTATTTATATTGCTTAAAGCAACAGCCATGTTTGCAATTATACTTGTTTTTCCAACACCGCCTTTACCACTAGATATAGCTATTACTTTTTGGTTTTTTTTGTTTATATCAACCATTTCTCTTAGCTTTTTAGCCTGATCGTTCATTTTTATCCTCTTTTATTGTTTTTTTGATAATCAATGAAGATATACCAAAAGGGTCTGCTTTTACAATATCATCTGGTACATCTTGCCCAAAACTAATGTAAGAAATTGGTTTTTTAGTTTTAACCGCAAAGTTTAGCATTGTTCCTGGTGTGTTTGTTTCATCAAGTTTGGTTAGCAATAAACTATCAATTCTAAGTTTGGAAAATCTTTCGTATGTTTCCATACAGTCATCTTCTTTCGTGTTTAAGGCTAAAACAAGGCTAATGTGCACATCAGTCTGATCTTTAAATAGACTAAAAGATTCTTCTAAACGCTTGATATCTTTTTGGCTTCGTCCAACTGTATCAATAAATATCTTATCATAATCGCTAAACTCATTGATGGCTTTTTGCAAGTCATTTTTTGATATGCATACTTGCATAGGTATTTCCATTATTTTTGAGTAAGTTAATAATTGATCCACAGCACCTATGCGATAAGTATCAGTGGTAATAATGCTAACTTTTTTTTTGTGCTTTAGCTTTTCTATTGCAGCAAGTTTTGCAATGGTTGTGGTTTTACCAACACCAGTTGGACCCATTAAAATGACTATTTGTTCTGTTGGGTCTGCAATTTTAAAAAATTGAGATAGCAACATACTTAAGTAATCTATAGTGTAATTTTCATCTTTCAGTTTTTCAGCATATAAATTATCGTAAAGAGCCTTTGAAATTTTGAATGAATATCGTTTATTTATGCCTTTTTCATTCATAAGATTAAAGTACTTTTGTACAGAAATAGGTAAATTGTAAATATCAATCTCGCCTTCTTTTTTTGCCATATACGAAAGACTACTTTTGAGATTATCAATATCGTTTCTAATACTTTCCACTACTTCTTGCAATGGGTTTTTTGCAGCGTATTTTAGTAAATTTTCTAAATCTTGAATTTTTTTTTCTAAATTTTCTTTTTGTTCATCATTTTTTTTGGTTTCTATCAACTTTTCAAAATCATTTTTTTTCGTATTATCTTGGTGTTCTATAGCGGCTGTTATTTCTAAAACCTCCCTTTTGAAAAATGAAAAAAAAGAACCTTTGCGTACCTTTCTTGTTGATAAAATAACCGCATCTTCACCTAACTCTTTTTTTATTTTTTTTATAGCTTCCTGAAAGTTATTTGCTTCAAATGTTTTGATTATCATATTTCAATTGTACCCATTGTTTTAATTTCTACATTATTGGCAATTTCTGAATAAGATATTACAGCAACTCTTGGTAAAAATTTTTCGAGAAAAGCTTTAAAATGTCTCCTAATTCTTGGCGATGTTACAATTATTGGTTCAATTCCATTTTCTGCAGCTTTAGCAATTTGATTTTGTGCTGACTGTATAAGTTTGTCGCCAATATTTGGAGGCAATTGCAAATATGAATATCCATTTTCTTCTTTTATATTGGCATTTAAAACGCCTTCTGCACTAGAGCCAAGCAAGATTACATTTAAAACATTATTTTCATCCTTATACTTATTTGTTATATGATAGGCTAGGGCGCTTCTTACATATTCTGTTAGTAAGTCTAAATCTTTAGTATGAGGCGCCCAATCAGCGAGCGTCTCAAAAATCGTTAGAAGATCTCTAATGGGTATTTGTTCTTTAAGTAAGTTTTTCAAGATTTTATGACATTGCCCAAGTGATAAATATTGACCTAACTCTTCTATTACTTTTGGGTAGTCTTGCTTCAAGTTTTCAAGAAGTTTGCTTGCATCTTGTCGTGTAAAAATATCGTAAATATTTCGCTTTATAAGTTCTGTGATATGAGTAATAATAACTGTTATTGGGTCTACAACTGTATAGCCAGAAACAATTGCTTCATTTTTCTTTTCTTTGTCAATCCATATAGCTTGCAAACCAAATGCAGGCTCTTTTGTAGAAATGCCTTCAATCTGTTTTAGTGGAGCAGGAGACATTGCTAATAATTTATCTGGTTCAATTTTGTATCTTCCTACTTCAATGCCTTTTATTAAGAAAATATACTCATTTTTATCCAATGTTAAGTTATCCCTTATTCTGATAGAAGGAATGATTACTCCAATATCCAACGCTAGTTGTTTTCGCATTAATTTTATTCTATTGAGTAGATTGCCGCCATCAGCTTCTTCGGTTAAATGTATTAGACCATAGCCAATCTCAAGCTCTAATACATTGATTTTCATTGCTTCTTCAATATTTTCTTCAACAATTGGAGCTTGAGCTTGTTCTTGAATAGTTTTTTCTTCTTCAATTTTTTCTTTTATTTTCTTTTGTGAAATAGTATACGCCAAATATGCAAAAATCAATGCTAGAAAAATTAAGCTTAAATGAGGCATACCTGGAATTAAGGCCAAAATTCCTAGTATTGCAGCAGATAAATACAATGCTTTGTATTGTTTTGTTAGTTGATTGATTAAATCTGGAGCAAGACTTGTTTCACTTGAGCTTTTAGTGATTACAATGCCAGCTGCAGTGGAGATTATAAGCGCAGGCAATTGAACAACAAGGCCATCACCAATGGTAAGTACAGTGTATCTGCTTGCTGCTTCTTGAAGATTCATATTGTGTTGAAGCACGCCGATTATTATACCGCCAATAATATTAATAAAGGTAATCAAAAGGCCAGCGATTGCATCACCTCTTACAAATTTGCTTGCACCATCCATAGCGCCATAAAAATCAGCTTCTTTTGCAATTTCTTGTCTGCGTTTTTTGGCTTCAACCTCGGTGATTACACCAGAGTTTAAATCAGCATCTATACTCATTTGTTTGCCGGGCATCGCATCAAGCGTAAACCTGGCTGCAACTTCAGCTACTCTGCCAGCGCCTTTTGTTATTACAACGAAATTTATTATGACCAAAATTATAAAAATGATAAAACCAACAATATAACTGCCGCCTACAACAAAATAGCCAAAAGTTTTAATAAATTCACCTGCGGCATCTGCACTTTGAGCACCATGCAACAAAATTGCGCGTGTGGTGGCTATGCTAAGAGATAGCCTAAAAAGCGTAACTGTGAGCAATATTGTTGGAAATGTTGAGATATCAAGCGGCCTTTGTGTGTAAATACTAACAAAAAATATCAAAAGTGCAGAGGCAAACGATATAGTGATAAAAAAATCAAGCAAAACAGGTGGCAAGGGCACTATCAAAACTGTCAGTATAATAATTACCGCTACTAGTATGAGAAAATCGCTCAGACGTGTAATTTGACCCATCAAACTAAGTTCTTTCTCCAAAAATACTCCTACCGATTCTAATTATAGTTGAGCCTTCTTTGATAGCGATTTTATAATCATCGCTCATTCCCATTGAAAGCTCGCTTAAATCTAGTGTGAATTCTGTTTTTAGTTTCTGATATATTAAATTCATTTCTTTAAACGATCCTCTTATGGTATCTTCATTTGATTGAGGCGCAATACACATAAGACCATACAATCTCAAGCTTTTTAAATTCAATATACTCTTTGCTGCATTATATATTTCATTTTTAGAAAAACCAAATTTTTTTGGATCGTTTGCAATATTTACTTCAAGCATTATATTTATGGTTTTATTTAATACACTTGCGTAGCTGTTTAATTCTTCAGCCAACTGCAATGTATCAACACTGTCAATGTAATCAAAATAAATAGCAGCCTTTTTAGCTTTGTTTAGTTGTAAATGGCCTATTAAGTGCCATTGTATATCTAAATTATCTTGTTCTGCTAGTTCAATTTTTGAAATGGCTTCTTGCACTCTATTTTCACCAAATATTTTTTGGCCACATTCATAAGCCTTTTTAATAATATGGTACTCAAAGTTTTTCGAAACAGCCATTAATTTAACATTAGGATTTAACTTTTCTATTTCACCTCTTATTTTTTTTAAATTTTCACAAATATTTTCCATAAAAACTCCTTTCTATGATTATACTTTTGGATTAAAATAAGTCAATTATTTATAGTCCAATAGTTGACAAAACAAATGTAAAATAGTATAAAAAAGTTAGCTATAGCGCCCCGATAGCTCAGAAGGATAGAGCACAGGATTCCTAATCCTGGTGCCGCAGGTTCGATTCCTGCTCGGGGCACCAGAAAGTCTTATTTCAAAGCTGGGTGCGCAATTGTGTAAGCCTATCTAGCACGTTTTTTTCATAGTCCATATACTCTTTGGCAACATTAACTAAATTCGGGATTAAATCAAAACGCTTTTTCAAAAGTGCATCTATACTTGCGTATGCATAAATAGTGGCATTTTTGTTTGATACAAGATTATTGTATAATGCCACAATAATAATTAAAATCAATGCTATAGCACCGATATGAGAATTTATTTTTTTCTTAAAGTCTAAAAGTCTTTTTACTAAGCTTGTAGATAATACATACATTGTTATAACTGGATCTGTGCCAAAAACATCAAAAATACTATTAAACTCTGCATCTTCCATTTCAACCTTAGTAGTGTGCGCTTTTGGAGAAAATAATCTAAAACTGTGGGGAAATACATATACTTCGCCCAAGAAGTTTTTGTTAAAATCAGCCTTGAAAAAAAGACCACTAAATATTGTATTAGTTTGTGTTGTTGTATGCCCTTGCGAATCCGTACTTGATGTTTCATAATAGGTATAAATATATGAAAACTTTACTTTTGTATTTCCTATTTGGCCATATATGAGGTCTTGTCCTTCAAAACCATCGTAATCAGTTGAATAAAGCTTGCTTGAAGCGTATTCTTCTTTTGTTATATTAGAGGCTTGCGAATATTCAAGGTTGTTGTCTATATATTTTACAATCTTTGCAATAGCAATTTTAGCAAAATCTAAGCTATAGCTTTTAAATATTTGCTTATAGGCTACTATGCAGATTATTATTGAGAAAAACACAACAAAAATCAAGTAAAAGTCTATATATAACTGTTTAAGTATTATTATGTCTGTAAAAAATACAACTGCAACTATGCTAAAAAATACAGCTATTTTTTGCTTTCTTTTATCATTAATTGTTTTTAATAAAGGAAATACACTTGATTCTAAATACTTATCGAAATCATCCATTTTTATACTTTGCTTTCAATGTTGTTTCGAATCTTCAACAATTCAAACGAAATTTGAGTTAAAGCTACGTAAATTTAATTATCGTTGGATTATACAAATTTGTCAATATATATTGATATTTTTTTTACCTTTTCTAAATGCTACTTTCGAAATATGTTTTTTTGCAAACTCTTTCAATTCTTCAATCAAATAATTGTCTTTTTTGTCTTTTACACTAAGCAACAAAGTATAACTAACTTATTTTATTTCTATATATTGAAAAATATCTTTGTTTACTAAAGTTTTTGGTATCTTATTGTCAATTACATCAAGTATGTTTTGTGCTGCTAAAATTGACATATCTGTTCGTGTTTTAAGCGTTGCACTACCAATATGTGGTGTTAATACCACATTATCAAGTTGTAAAAGCCTACTATCAATATTGGGTTCATTTTCAAAAACATCTAGTCCTGCAGCATAGATTTGTTTGTTTTGAAGAGCTTCAATGAGGGTATTTTCATTAATTACGCTACCCCTTGATGTATTGATAAGGATGCTTGATGGTTTCATGAGTGCAAGCTGGTCTTTTCCAATAAGATGCTTTGTAGATGGTGTAAGCGGTGTGTGAATGCTAACAAAATCTGAATCAGACAAAAGTGTATTTAGATCAACAAATTTTGCATTTGTCTGTCTTTCGAAATCAGGTTTTGGCGTGTTTGCAGTGTATAGGATTTTCATGTTAAAACCGCAAGCCATTTTTGCAAAAGCTTGGCCAATGCGTCCTGCACCAATTACACCCAATGTTTTATCACTTATTTGCCAGCCCAAAAATGCCATAGGTTCAAAACCTTTCCACTTTAAACTCCTTGTAAAATTATCTGCTTCAACCACCCTTCTAGCACAAGCAAAAAGCAATGCCCATGCATGCTCAGCTGTTGCTAGTGTTAACACATCTGGCGTATTAGTTACAAATACGCGTTTTTTTGTAGCATAATCCAAATCTATATTATTAAAGCCCACAGCATAATTGGCAACAATCTTTAAATTGTCTGCTGCATCAAAAAAATCTTTGTCTACGGCATCTGCTAATTGAGTAATTACGGCATCTTTATCTTTAATTTTCTCATACAACTCTTGCTTTGTAAGTTGTCTGTTTATCTCATTAACTTCTACTTCGCAAACTTTTTTTAATAACTCTATGCCTTCTTTGGGAATTTGTCTTGTTACAAAAACCTTAAACATAAATCACCTCAATAATAGATCAGGCCTTTTTTAAAATTAATGGCCTTTTTGTTACATTATTATACACAATTAATCCTCATATATCCAGTAAGTCTATTTTTTTTGTTATCGCATCTGCAATTATATATCGTTCCACCCAATATTTTACTTTATGTGCTTATAATTGTGTGGTTTGCATCATGTATGACTTCAAATGTTTTTTGAAAATTAAAAAAATACAAAAGTAAAACAAATAAACCCAATGTTGCCCTTTTTTATAAAATGTGCCATTTTACACTGTGAAAAACGCATTGCATACCGCTACTAGAATAAGCAAGGCTAATAGAAACAACGCCTAAAAAAATAATTAACAAACTAAAAAATGTTATTTTCTTAAATATACACGGTACGTCATTGCTTAAAAAAATTATTACAAACATTCAAAGCTTTACTAAATACTTTTTCTTCAACGAACAAAAGGTTTAACACTCACCTCTTTTTTTTCTGTTAACATTTCATTTGCAAACAAAATCTTTTCAAGTACCTTTACAAGATGCCGTCAAAATAGCATTTCCAAAAATTTTAATGTCTTAGGGGTCTTTTTTTAACCACACCGCCTTTTATATCTTTTACGCTACTAAATACTAAAAATGCATTTGGGTCTATTTTTTCTATTTCCGCATTTAATTTAATTAATTCTAGTCTCGTTACAATTGTATAAATAATGTCTATTTCTTGTTTTTTGCCAGTTTTATCAAATCCGCCTCTGCCTTTGTAAATTGTTACTCCCCTGCCAATTTTTTCTATAATCATTTTCCTAATTTCTTCATTGTATGTCGAAATTATTGTTACGCCAATATACTCTTCAATGCCTTCTATAATAAAATCAAGCGCTTTTGATGCTGCAAAATATGTAATTATTGAATAAAACGCAATTTCTACACCCAAAAAGTATGCTGCAGTGGAAAATATCACTACATTTATTACAATAATAATGTCCCCGATTGTAGTTCTTAATTTTTGACTCAAGTAAACAGCAAGTGCATCTGTTCCATCTATAACTGCACCGCCTCTTATGACAAGCCCAATGCCTATTCCAAGAAAAAAACCGCCAAATACAGCATCTAAGAGATTATCTTTAGTAACAGTAGGAAATTTTATTATAGCAAGACATAGCGAGAGTCCAATTATTGCCAGTGTTGCTTTGATTGCAAAGCTTCTACCCATAAATTTATATGCCAAAATCATAAACGGGATATTTACGCAAATGATAAGTATATATAAGGGAATATTTGTTAAAGCAGCTATTAAAAGAGAAATTCCTGTGGCACCTCCGTCAATAAAATGGTTTACTAACAAGAAACCTTTAAGACCAAACGATGCCGAAAATATACCAAGTATTATCAAAAAAAATTCTTTAATAGACTTTGTTGCGTTTTTTGAGAAAGCAAGCTTATGGTTTTTTTTGCTTTTTATAACAAAACTGTTAATCACATCCAAATACCTTTTGCTTGATTAGCTGTCAATGTCATTTAATATTATATACTAGTAAAAAAAACTTAAAAATCAAATTCTTTTATTTACTCAACAAACAAAAAATGTGCTTTATACACATTTGACTGTTGAAGAAGCAAAGTTATATTCAAAAGAATATTCCTCTAAAGACTAATAAAAACTAAAATTTAAGATTGTAATTTTCCAATTAAATAGATATAACAGTATAGCTTTAATCCTTCATTGCAATCAAACAAGCACCAAGCGCTCCTGTGAAGCTAGATAATTCGTGTGTATATATCTTTGTTTTTAGTTCATTTTCTAAAAATTTTATAAGACCGATATGATTGCCAAATTCGCTAATGTCGCTTCCAAGCGCTTTTGCCATAACATCAAGAAACCTACCCGTGCCAGCAGCACATTTGTCATTCATTACAAAATTTACTACATTTCCTTTGTCATTTAAAACTATTACTTTGCTATCTTGACCTCCAATATCAATGACTGTACTTACATCATTAATTAAAAAATAAACGCCTTTTGCATGGCAAATAATTTCTGAAACGGATTTTTTTGCAAAATCTATACTTTCCCTTCCGTATCCACATGAAACAATATTTATTATATCGGATTCTTTCAAATTATTTTTTTCTAAAATTAATCTGTATATATTTGATGCTGCTTGTTTTGAACTGTAACTTACATTTGTGATTGCTTTATCGATTATGTTTTTGTTTGGATCCATAAGTATAATTTTGGCTGTAGTAGAACCTATGTCTATACCTATAAACATTTTTTAACCTTTTTGACTTAAAACATCCATAAATGAGTCAATGCGGTTTTCAATTTGAGATTGAGCAAATTTTCTCTCATCTGTCATATCAGCTTCAATAAATAATACAGGAGTTCCCATTTTTTCTTGAATTATGCGCGCAATGTCATATTGACCAAAAGAATAAGGCTTACAACTTCTGTTTGAATGCATTACTACACCGTCAATAGAGTATTTATCAATGAGCTTTATAATCGTATTAGCCATTTTATCTGTGCCAATATTTAAATATACACGCGCATATGCTTCACCCATTGTTTCCAAAAATCGGTTTTCATCAACATAATCAACCACACCGCACCATGCTTGCGTATAAGAATCTGCAACTAGAACGCCATTGTGTTTTGAAAAAGCATTTGACAGCCATCTCATCCTATACCATATAGGTAAATTATCCCACAAAAGTCTATATTTTTCATTTTCTATTGTGCCAATTTTATTTTTAATTCGTTCTTTTAATTCTTTTAATAGCGTTTCATAGTAGTCTACTACTATTTGTTTGCCCCTTAGAGTAACAATAAGCACTAAATGTATGAAAGCATCAAAAGCGCTTAATGGACTCGGTTTGTTTATTGCACAATCCAATACTGCCTGCCAGGTTTTCATTGCTTTTACAGACAGTTTGCCAACTTCTTGCATTTTGTCATAATCAAATTTTTTCTTTGTGACAACCTCTAAAAATGATATGTATTCCTTTGTTTGTGCATTTAAATACTTTTTAGCAGAACTATCTAAATCAACATGGCAAAATGGTGTATCGTATATAAACAATGGAACGTCAAATTTTCTAGCTTGAATTTCATACCATTTTTGTACAGTTCCACAAATATTATTGCAACAAACCAACATATCTGGTTTTGGCAAACCGCCAATGGGACTTTGACGAGTAATTGATGAAGTTATATCTACTTTAGCATAAGAACAAACATCGCTAGAATAGCCTAAACCTTCAGCATATTCTGATAATTTAGCGCCTATTTTTGACGCTCCAATCATAGCTCCATGATTTTCTGGATATACAGGAATAATGCCCATTGCAATAAGTGGTTCAACTGGACCTCCGCTTGTTATCCATGCTACTTTTTTACCTATATACTTTGCGTATTTTGCTGTTAAATAGTACTTTTTGACAATTTTTTTCATTTTATCTACAGATTTTATTCTATTTTCCATTTTTAATCACCTAACATTTCTATAAACGTTTCAAGCCTCGTTTTTGTTTGTTCATCAAATATATTATGGTTTTCAATCTCAATTAATATGCTAGGAGTGCCAATTCTTGCTAGTAAATTTTTTTGGTCTGGATAATCAAATGAATGAGGTTCGCAAAACTTTATTAATAAAAAAATGACGCCATTTATTTTGTGTTTTTCTATTGTTTGTTTAAGAAAGTCAAGCCTATAAGTTGGATTTATGTATTTTGAAGGACAAACGGCTCTTTTTAGGAGCCTATCAGCTATGGCAATAAGTGGTTGTTTTGTATCGTCAACTTGTTCATCAAAAAATCTTGTGCCAGTGCATAAATCATCCCATACAACCGATGCGTTTTTGCTTTCTATAGTATTGAATATATCTGGGTGTGTGCAAATGCTACCCACAATCATCAAACGCTTTGTCGTTTTACTATTTTCTAAGTGTTGTAAGCTTTCAATTAAATCAGAGCTTATATTTATGAATTCAAATGGATCCATGATAAAGGCAGCCTTAACCATTTTTGACAAATCTGCATAACTTATAGCAAAAGGGTAGGTTGATTTTATAGTGTACAATTCAAATAGGTTTTTTCTTAATTTGTTATAAATTTTTACGGCTTGGATTATCGCTTGATCATCTATTTTTATATGTTGTTCTTGTTCTAGTTTTGTCTTAAAATCTGATAAAATATCAACAAAATAGTTTTTTGAAGTTTGAGTGTTAAATTTCGCAGGCAAAATTAAATCAAAATGCTTAAAATCTAAGTTCATTCTGAATATATCTGAAAGTCTCTGCATAGTATCGCATGTGTGTATAAATAAAAAAGAATTTAAAAAATCAAGTTTTTTTGTTAGGCTATCTTCAAGCAATGTTCTTGCAACAGCACAACTATAAGACTGCAAAAAAACATCAGACATTGATATGTGTTGGGTTAGTCCAATGATTCTAGCTGGGTGAAAACCACTTGCCCAAATGAGTTCAATGGGAACGTAAGTACAAGCATATCCCATAATTTTTTTTGAGTTTGATAGATTTTTTAAGTAATCATATGGATTTTGAACAACGGCATCAATTTTTTCCATCAAATTTTTCATTTTCTTTTTCCTCTAATAACCTATAATCAATTTTGCCAAGTTTGGTTCTAGGTAGTTGCAAAAACTCAATTTCGTATGGTACGCTCCACACATTTAGATGCTTTTTGCACAAATCAATAAGTTCTTGTTTGAGTAAGTCTTTATTGTCTACTTGAGTTTTTAACTCTACCAAAGCTTTAATTTTATGCATTTTATATGCATCTTTTACGCCAATTGCGCATGAAAATTTGACTTTATCGTGTGAATTTAAAACATTTTCAATTTCTATTGGGTAAACATTCATACCAGAAACCTTAATCATTCTCTTTAATCTTTGTTTAAAATAGAAAAAACCATCTTCATCCATGTAACCCAAATCTCCAGTATGTAACCATAATTTGCCATCGCTATGAATTTTTAGAACATTATTTGTTTCTGCAACATTGTTCATGTAGCCTTTCATTATGCATGGCCCATGAATGCAAATTTCACCAATTTCATTTGCTGGCAACTCAGTGAGATTTACTGAATCCACAATTTTAATATACATATCAGGAAATGGTATACCAATGGAGTTCGGCTTGTATGTGTCAAGTGGCATTGCTGCAATTGCTGTAACAGATTCTGTCAAACCGTATCCTTCCCTTAATTTAGCAGATGAACCGCTTTTTTCAACTAAAGCATCAAAATCCCTTTTGATGTGTTCTGGCAATGTATCAGCACCACTAAATGCTCCTTTTAAAAAACTTAAGTTGATTTTTTTGAATTCTTTGTTATCAAGCAAGGCTTTATAGAAAGTAGGAACACCAACTAAAAAAGTGGGTTTTTCTTTCTTTATCAATTTTATGACTTGTTTTAAATTAAAATTGGGCACAAGTATCGCCTGTGCAGAGCCCATTAAAACAGCATTAATGCACACGCTAAGACCAAAGCCATGAAAAATAGGCAGTATGGCAAGTATTTTATCGGTTTGTTTCAAATTTGCCCATGTGCTAATTTGCATACCATTAGCAATTAGGTTAAAATTAGAAAGCATTATGCCTTTTGGCTTACCTGTTGTGCCGCCGCTGTAGAGTATCACAGCTGTATCAAATGCTTTTTGATATGGTTTGGTGTTTGAAAGCTTATTGGTTTGTTTTATTGCATTTTCAAATGTGATTTCTACTACTCTTTTTGGTTTTTTTACAATATTGTAGACAGTTTTTGTAAGAAAAGGCATAAAAGTAGAAATATTTGTCTGCATAATGAATTTTAGTGGCGTTTTATCTTTGATTAAAAGAACTTTTTCAGCAAACATATCCAGTACAATAGCGAGTGTTGAATTGCTTATATTTAAATAACTGGCAATTTCATCTTGGCTTGATAATGGATGTATAAAGCTTGCTATTGCAGCGATTTTATTAATGGCATAAAAAGCTATTACAGCTTGAGGGCATGTGGGTAAAATGATGCTAATAGTATCTTGAGGCTTTATGCCAATGCTTTCTAAATATTCAGCAAATGTATCTATGTAAAACAATAGTTCTTTGTATGTAATCTTTTTACCAAAATAACTAAAAGCTGTGTTGTTTTCATTTTTTGTGCAAGATTCTTGTATTGTTTCATACAAGCTATGCTCAGTATAATTTAAATTTTTTGGTATATTGCCATAATGTTTTAGCCAAACAGACATACTTGTTACTTTTTATAATTATTTTTATTTTCTCTTGATTTCAAATATGCATTTCTCATGTCCTTGAGCTATGCATTGAGTTTCTTTAGGTTCCCAATTGCCGCCTAAAAATTCTTCCAACATTCCAGCTATTGTGCCACCAAGTGGTAAGCATGTAGGTTTTTTGCTTTCTATGCCTTCTGCAAAAACTGAGTGTTTTGCAATGAATGTTGCCGATTCTTGCGTTATATTAAAAGCTTCTACAATGCATTGTTTTGATTCTTCAAAATATGCAATAATACACTCTCTTGCATCATCCATACTTAAATGTTCGCCTAGCGTGTCTTTTATATGGCTTGCTGCTTTTTTACCGGCTTTTTTCCCGCTTAGCACAAACATACCGCCAAGCCCAAACCCAGCTAACTTTATTAATTGCGAAAAAAAATCCCTAAATACGTTTTTTGGCAAAATGAAACCCTCTTGCTCAACATAACCACCGACTTTGTTTCTAATTTCATCTATTTGCATAAAATACCTCAAAAGCTAAATAAAAATACAGGGCTCTAAAGCCCTGTAAACAATACTATCTAAAATACATATGTTACATTGAGACCGTATCCCCAAATATGAGCCTTAGCGGATATATCAACGCTTTGTGTTATTGAACCATAAGAATAACTGCTATTTAGATTAGAAGAATTATTTATTGTTCTGTTTCCAGCAGTTGTAGCATAAAATACATCTGTATCTATCTTCCAGTGCTTGAAATTCAAACCAAAACCACCCGTAAACATATATTTGTTTGCATCAGGCCACTGCGCATCAAATGTAGAAGATGGTATTGGCGTTGGGTCATAGTAAAAGCCACCTCTTAATGCAAGCATCTCAATAGGCTTATACTCTATACCAAATTTAATAGTATTTGTATTATTCCAATGGCGTGGGAAAGGAGCCACATTTTGTTGACCTAATATAGCTGGCGTAAAGAAAACATCATAATTGTTTACCACACTCCAGTCTGTCCATAAATAATCAATCTCAAACCTTACTTTCTCTGACGGTTTTATATTTACACCGAATTGAAACTGGTCTGGGGCATTAACAGTAGTATGAGCGCTACCTTGCTGTACTAAACCATTAGCTGATTCTACCTGATAGGTACCGCTTAAATTCGTATGTGTCATGCTTCTATAAGTTGCCCCTAGTGTGAGCCACTCAATAGGCTTATACATTACGCCAATATTCCAAGAAAAATTATGATCATCAGCTAAATTGGTTTTTAAAGCATATGGATTAGGACTAAGACTTGTACCAGTTGGCCAAATGTACCTTTGAACACCGCTTTGTGTTGTGCCAATATTTATTGCACCGCCTATGAATAAATTATCCGTTATTTTATATCCAGCACCAAGTGCAAACACTTCTCGATAATACCATGATTTGTATGAGTTATATGCAAGCGGATTAGAAGGACTATTTGTAAAGCTAATGCTAAGCCCGTATGGTACATACACGCCAAAGCCCAATGTAAGCTTTTTACTAACTGGCAAAGCTATGCCAAAGTTTGGTATAGTCATTGTAGCAGAGTTATCTGTAAAAGAAGAAAAAGAAGTACCATGTGGTATTAAAGGATATGGAGAATATGTTGGATAATAAGGATTTGCTTGCGGATAAACACCCAAAGGCTTAACACTCATACTATTAACCGTCAAAAATGGCTTAACATTTTCAAAACCAAGCGTAACTTCCGGTTTATCAATCTGAGCAAGACCAGCTGGGTTGTAATACAGTGCAAACGGGTCATCTGCCCAAGCCGCATACGCTCCGCCCAACGAAGTGGCCTTTGCACCTATTCCGTATGTGTCAACATTACCAGCAAAAGCCTTTGATGAAAGCAATAAACCAACTGCTGCAAGTAGTGCAACTTTAGATAACTTTTTCATAAAACCCCCTATTAAACAAATTTTTAATTGATCTTATACAAAAAAATTTAGTAAATGTCAATAGTAACTTAATTATTGTAAATTTAATTGTATGTTTAAAAACATACTTGACATTTACGTAAAAGAATGATATATTTTAGCAACACTTTAAAAAAGGGGGGATGTATGGAAAATTGGCCTTTTAGGTCTTTACCTGATATGCTTATGCAAAATGCTTTGGTTTTTAAAGACAAAGTTGCTATTGCGTATAAAAAAGGAAATGGCTTAACAAAGTTTACTTATGAAGATTTTTATAGGTTTACTTTGATGGTATCAAGAGGCTTAAAAAAACTCGGTGTAAAGCCAAAAGACAAAATTGCAATCTTGTCTGAGACGCGTCCTATGTGGTCTTTGGCAGATTTTGGCATAATGAATCTTGGTGCTATTGTAGTGCCAATTTATCACACAAATACACCAGAGCAAGT
>JABEBX010000574.1_pt1 | contig 21354 bp, 59 predicted proteins | sample 7245971 | NCBI WGS metagenome assembly JABEBX01 (sample SAMN14506365, study PRJNA622280) | hot springs metagenome | biome: hot spring [ENVO:00000051]|acidic hot spring [ENVO:00002120]; feature: spring [ENVO:00000027]|sediment [ENVO:00002007]; material: sediment environment [ENVO:01001048]... | reverse complement strand
TATGATGATTGGACTATATCAATATCTAATAACTTTACGATAACCACTTATCAGTTACTTCCTCAAGGAAGAAAATTAGTACTACAAAAATATTCATAAATTTAAGTTAAGAGGATACTCGTATGAAAATGCACTATGAAAAACAAACAGACAGTTGGTTAACAAAAAGAAGATTTCTTGTTACAGCTATGAGCGATAAGAACTATTATTTTATTCGTATGATTAATTCAAGTGCTCATCTTACATTCGCTACTACAGTCTCGACAATGAACTTTGATTATGCTAATATGACAAGTTTTTTTCTTGATGGAATATTAGCACTAAGAGTAGTAGGAGATACAAAATGAAAATATATTTTAAAGATACAAAATTGTTATCGAGAAAAGATGAAACAGAATCGCATATTCGTTTTGAAACAGAACATATAATTGATCATTCATTTGTAGTAACTAATAATTCTACATCCATAACACATATTCATACTCGTGCAATGTTGCAGGAAAATGGTTTGTCTAGTATTATGATTGAAAATCTTTTAAATAACAAAAGAATGTTCCTTGTAATGATTTTAGAGCTGAAAAGCTTAGGAAAATTGACTTCAAAAGGAGATATTAAAAATGAAAATGCGTTTTGATAATGAAAGATCTATGTTATCGAAAAATAATGCATTTGTTTCTTTTGGAAAAGATTTTATAATGATCTTTTTTCCAAAAAGCAAAGGCATCACAATATCTTGTACTGCAGCTCTTATTGCTATGCATAACGATATAGTAAACAGTTCCGTTTCAAATGTAATCTATCCACAAAAGAAGATATTGGTTAAATCAATTTTTGGAAAAGATGGATAAGAAATGAAAATGTATTATGGAACAGAGGAAAATACTTGGGAAACAAAAAGAAAATTTCTTATTACAGGTAGGCGAGATAGTTATTTTATTCATATTATCAATTCAAGTAATGATCTTATGTTAGATACTATACAAATAATTTATGACAAAAGTTCCAATTTATTGAATACGCTTCATAAATCTAAAGATATATCACAATTTGTAATGCTTCCAGAATATAAAAAATTAATAAAATTGCCTTGGGGGTATAAGAAATGAAAATGTATCATTTACAAGTTAATAGAACTGGCAGTAGATATGACTATAACTCTTATAAGAACATGTTTCGTTTTGTTTTAATAGATGATGAACATCATATAGGTTTTGGTAAAAGGAATGAAAGAGAACAAAATTTTATGATGGCAAATACAGAAGTAAGGTATGATAAAAATTTCAATATATCAACTACACTTCATAAATCTAAACATGTATCAGAGGTTTCAATATTTTCAGAAAATAAAAAATTACTAAAATGGACATGGAGGTTAGGTTAAACATATGAAAATATTTTTTAAAAATGACACTTTGTTATCTGGCCTGTATCCTACACAAATATATTTTAAATTTAAAAAATCGTATAAAGAGTTAGTTTTTCTAGGCAGAAATTCTTCTCCTCTTAAACAACGAATGACTGTTCATATTTCAAGTATAGAAGTAGTTTCTGGATTAGATAGTCTGCTTATATGTGTGCCAGGAACTTATACCCAATATATACTAAATCTATCAGAAAAACATTTAACAAAGAAAACGCTAACTAATAATACTATATGATATGAAGACAAGAAATTGAGTAAAGTAATTTGGAAAGTAAGGAGGCTTCAAAAATGAAAATGTTTAAAGATGTAGGATTGTCATCAAGAAAAGACAAATCGAAAGCATATGTTTATTTTAGTCCAAAAACAGATAAACATTTCTTTTTTTTCCTGGGTATTAATTTTCCATTTACGCCCAGGAAGCATAAAGCAACCACAGAAGTAATATGGGGATCGGATTTGCTTGTTATACATTATTCAGATAGTGGAATTAAAAATGAAATAAGTCCGACAAAAAAGCATCTAGCCGTAACTATTATTTGAAGAGTTTAAAAATGAAAATGTATTTTAAGAATCAACAATATCAATCGAGACAACGTAAGTCAATACAATATAAGTCATATATTTATTTTGAAAATAGAGATACTAATCGTTATTCTTTTTTAGTAGATGACAATGTATTCAATATAGAATATCTTACTTTTAAAGAGTCTGACTATAATTGCTGTTTTAGGATTACTGATACTACATACAAAAAATACACACCAATCTTAAGACTTACAAGTCAGAAACAATTAACAAAAATTATTTGGAAATGGGTAGATGAGGATTAAATTATGAAAATGCGTTTACAAAACAAAAATAGTACCAATTATAGTTCTTATAACGATCTTGTAGTAGAAAATGGATATAGTATAAGTTTTGGTAACAACAAACAAAAAAATTTAGTAACTGCAAATACAAAAATAGCATATTATGATATGGTTTTTTCCTTATCAAAACGTCACAATAAATATATTACAGAAAGCACAATATCTATCAAAGGCAAAAAATTACGCAAACTTATTTGGAATTGGTAGGAAGAGATGGTAAACATGAAGATGAATCTACAAAATGGAACATTCTTCTCGAGAAAACATAAAATATATATAGGTTATGGAATAGAAGCTCTTGCACATGAACTTTGTATATGCAATAATCCAGAAGAGAAAGATCTTACATTAGATAATAAAAAGGTACGTTATGATTACTATTTGTTTTCTATTTACGATCGTACTACTTCCGTTGAAAATGAAATACATCTCTCAGAAAAAGAATTAATAAAACGTATCTAAGGAGTTATGGTAAACATGAAAATGTATTTACAAAATGGTATAAGGTATAGTTCTTATAACAGTCTTGTAGAAGAAAATAAATATAGTATAAGTTTTGAAGATAACAAACAAAAAAATTTAGTAACCACAAATGCGAAAATAGAATTTTACAATACAATTTTTTCCTTATCAAAATGGCCCAATAAATATATTACAGAAAGTACAATATCTGTCAAAGACAAAAAATTACACAAACTTATTTGGGAATGGTAGGAGGAGATAGTAAACATGAAAATGTTTAAGCAAGACAAAGCATTCTTATCAAGAAAACGTAAAATATACTTGTCTTATGAAAGAGGCATTACCATGCATGAATTATGTGTAAGTAACAATCCACAAAAGAAATATATTATATCTGATAGAAAAGTAGTACGTTATAATTTATATGCATTTTCTGAGTATGATCCTATTACTTTGATTGAAAATTCAATACATTTCTCAGAAAAAGAATTAAGAATTATCTAAGGAGCTAAAAATGAAGATATACAAAGAACATACAACAATGCATTCAAAAACAGATTCTTTTTATATAGAAGGAGTGATGAATAGCATGTTTAAATTTGTTTATCATGATCAAGTTATTCATTTTTTTAGATTTTTATATATGGGAGAATTTAATAAATACACAGTTTGGTTATCTAATTTAACAAAGATACCTACTTTAAAAATTAAAAAAGAGAAGATGTAAATTATACGGAAATGGAGGATACAATGAAAATGTATTTTGACAAAGCGACTTTTTCTTCTGGGTTTCGCAGCACCAAATCATACGATACAAATACAGTTTCTTTATATTATAGTCATGGAATTGGGACGAAACAGTTTAGTGTAGATTTAAGAAATGACAATGTTTTCATAAATTTTGGAGTAACAGGAATAACGTTGACAAATGATGCATTAGATGATATGCGGGTAATTCATTATGATATAAGAAAAATACGAAGGGTGGTAGTAAAGAAATGAAAATGACTTTTGATAATACTTATGATCCTTGTTTTGTAAAAGAAACATTTATTAAGAATAGAGGATTTTATGGGATACGAATTTTTAAGTTTTGTGAAAAAATAAGTTCTTTTGCTACAGAATCAGGAAAGGATCGTTTTGTTTTTAATAAAAATTTATGGAATATGTCAATTAATGAACGACAATCCATACAAATATTTTTCAATGAAAAAAGAATACAGGTATTTGGAAAAAGGGAGATGAAAAATGAAAATGCATTTGACAAATAATGGATTTAAATCAGGAGATAATAAGCCATATATTTATTTTGAGAAAATATTTCTATATGATTATATATTTCAAGTATATGATAATTCATTGATTGTAGAACATACGACTATGGTAACGCAATCAGGATATAATTGTTACTTTACTCTTAACAATATTTTAACTTCAACAGTAGAAACTACAAAACTTTTATTAGATGACAAGATAGTAGTAAAATTCAGTTTCTCAAAGGAGTAATATTAAAAAATGAAAATGTATCTTAAAAATAATAAATTTTTATCAGAAAAAGATAAAATACATATTTTCTCTTCTACCTCGGGGATTATATATGGATTTGGTAGAGCTAAGAGACATAGTTATTTTGGAACATACATAGAAGCAATGTATAATCCAGTTACATTTTCTCTGTGTAATGTAGATAATTTTACTGATAGTACAATATATTTTTCAGTAAAAAAGTTACAAATATTCCAGTGAAACGTTGAGGTAAAAATATGAAAATGAAGATTAATCCAATTGGAAGTTATCAAAGTAAAAATAAATCGATTGAACTAGATTACAAACAAGGTACTTTCTCGGTATTAATGGAACGAAATTATATTTGGAACAAAATAATTAATGGTTTAAATTTCACGGAATTACAATCTGGAAAAGCTTTTGACATAATCACATATTCAATTGATTTAAAGAGTAAACAATTTTTGATAAGAAATTTTACAATATCTGACGTTGGATGGTCAACAACTCCTTTTGTCTCCGTTGGTTATGGTCCCGGTGGTAGAGGGTCCGGTACTGTAAGTGGTGGTGCTGGTATCGGTAGTGGTGGTACTTCCTCTTCAATAGGATATTAAAAATGAAGATCTATTTTAAAAATAACATATTTCAAACACGGGACTATGATGCTTTTATTTCTTTTCGTAAAATGGGCGATTACTCATTTCGAGTAACTAATAACTCATCAAATTCTGTATATTTTATATTATCAGACTACCATTGTAATTTTACTATCAATACTTTTAGTAAAACAAAAGTTCAAAGTATGAGTTTGCAACTTTCAGAAAATGTTAGTCAAATCCGTTTTTGGAAGGAGAATTCTAAACTATGAAAATGCATTTTGACAAATATGGATATGGAGGACTATTACAATCAAACAAAGATAAGATATCTATTTATTATCTTTCAACTGGAATTGAATTACATTTAGGTGAGCTATATGTATATGTAAATGAATCAGAAGTAATGTACGATTCAAATCATCTTTATATATTTGATGTATATATGAAAAATTGCATAGATTCATCACAAGTAAAATTAACAAAATCTGTTGATAAAATTGCAAATATATATGTTTAAAAAAAGGACTCTTAATATGAAAATGTATTTTAAAGACAAAGTATTACTATCAAACAAATCTAAAGTAGGTATTTATACTGAACCACAAATTCAATTTACATTTGATCAATCTACTAATCAAGCATCATATTATAAATCAAATGCAATAAGATTAATCTATACTATAACTGCTTTTTACTTATCTAATCTAGATACTGATGCGTTTAATAGTATACATTCATTATTGCAAATATTAGAAATACGTCGTTCTTCTTTTTAAGGAGTTAGTAACTATGAAAATGCATTTAAATCGTAAATTTGGAAATGACTATTATAGTTCTTATAATAATATTTTTGATTTTTTTATAGGATATAAGGGAGAGGGCTATTCACTCGTAAATATAAATACTAAGAAATCTGGAGATTTTAATGTAGCTCGTCAAGAAACACACTGCGATGATAATAATTATCTTTATGCATCCAATGCTATAGGTACAGATACGATAGAATTTATAATGTTGTTTGAAGCCAAAAAATTAATAAAACGTCCTTGGGACCAGTGGGATTTTTACTAATCAATTTCTTTAGACTAAAGAATATTATATTAATAAATAATAAGATATTAGTAACTTCAGTTTGTTAAAGGAGGACTCTTAATATGAAAATGTATTTAAATGATGAAGAATTCTCAACACAAAAAAGTTTAATATCTATCTCTAGTGCACAAATTACTTATGATGAATTTGAACTTAACAATTCAGAAGCATCTTTTAAAGAATCTCTAGAAAAAATAGTATACAACTCATCTATATTTTCTTATAATATAGATGTTTCTATATATAATACAATAGATTTATCAGAAAAAAAGTTAGAGAGATATATATATGGTGATAAAAAATGAAAATGTATTTTAAAGATATATCTAACAGTCACGAATGCAATTCTTATAACGGTACAGTTAAGTTTGGTATGTTTATGGACGAATATTATATAAAAATAGGTAATAGAAATAAGAATCTAGACAATTTTATAATAGCAAATACTAGCGATATTTTTTCAATGATAAAGATTCTTGATATAGATGAAATACAGTGCATAATATTTTTTGAAGGCAAAACATTGGAAAAAGGTATTTGGAAAAATTAAAATAATAATAATATATTTTTAGAGGTGTAATATGATCGATTTCTCTGAAGTAAAGAATATCTCAATTAGTAAACAAGGAGAAGGTTGGAAGGTATCAGTAGAGTATGAATTTAACAAGTTGTCAGATGTAATTGATTTTATTCTAGAAACAGATTGGGATCTCATGGATGACGATACTGTGGATGATTTAGATAAAAGCTTAACCAATAAAGAAGCAAAGGAAACCGGAGGTATGAAATGAAAATGGACAAATGGAGTACTGAGGAAGGATACAAGTCTTTCAATGATACGTTTTATTTCCTTAAAGGATTCTCTAATAATCCATTCCTAAGTATAAATAATCGTCATAAAAAAAATCATATTAAATATGTCGAAGTAATGTATGATAATTATTTATCTCTATCTAAGACTTTACATAAACAAAAAACAAAGTTTATAATATGTTTTAAAACTAGAAAAATTAGCAAAAATATTAATAACAAGAATATTGAGACATACTTTTAAAATTCTTGAATAATATAACTTTCGAGGTATTAAAAATGAAAATGAACAAATGGAGCACTGAGGAAGGATATAAGTCTTTCAATGATACGTTTTATTTCGTTAAAGGATTATATAATAATCCATTCCTAAATATAAATAATGGAAATAAAAAAAATCGTACTAAATATGTCGAAGTAATATATAATAATGATTATTTATCTCTATCTGAGACTTTACATAAACAAGAAATAAAGTTGTTTATAGTATCATCTTTTGAAGATAAAAAAATTAGTAAATATGTCAGCAACAATAATATTGAGACGCACGTCTAAAATTCTTGAATAACATAACTTTTGAGGTATTAAAAATGAAAATGTATACATGGAATCCCAATGAAGGATTCAAATCTTCCAATAATATGTTTTACTTTCTTAAAGGATTCTTTAATAGTCCATTCCTAAGTATAAATAATGGTAATAAAAAAATAAATCTTATCCAATATGTCGAAATAGTATATGAAGTAGTCTATGATGATTATTTATATCTATATGAGACTTCGGATAATAAGCACAAAATAGAATTTTTAATATCTTTTAATAAAAATAAGCACTTAAACAAGCATATTGAGGAATAACAATAAATACAATTGTAGACGAAACTTTTAAAGAATAAAATTTTTGAGGTATTAAAAATGAAAATGCATAAATATAATCGTGATAAAGAATTTGATTCTTCTAATCATATAATTTACTTTCGTCAAGGATATTCGAATCCATTCATATTCATACATAAGAAAGAAGGAAGTTTTATTATACAAGATGTCGAAGTAAGGTGTACAAATTTTTCTTTATCAAAGATCGTCAATAAATATAGAATAGAATTTGTAATATATTTTAAAGATAAACAGTTAAGAAAGGGTACTGATGATGAGGAGTAAACAATAAATATAATTTTAACTGAAACTTTTAAACAATAAAATTTTCGAGGTATTAAAAATGAAAATGCAAAGATGCAAATTTGAGAAAGAGTTTGGTTCTTCTTCTAATCATGTAATTTACTTTCGTCAATGGTATTGGAATCCATTAAGATTCATAAATAAGAAAGAAGAAAGTTTTACTATACACGATGTCGAAGTAAATTATATAACTTTTTCTTTATCAAAGATATTCAATAAATATAGAATAGAATTTCTAATAAATTTTGAAGATAAATACTTACGCTTAAGAAAGTATGCTGAAGAGTAACAATAAATACAATTGTAGACGAAACTTTTAAAGAGTAAATTTTCGAGGTATTAAAAATGAAAATGCATAAATATAATAATTATGATAAAGAGTTTGATTCTCCTAATCATTTAATTTACGTTCATAAAGGGGATTGGAATCCATTAATGTTCATAAATAAGAAAGAAGGAAGTTTTACTATACAAGGTATCGAAATAGGGGTTGATACTTTTTCTTTATTAAATACATTTAATAATAAAGATACAATAGAATTTGAAATGTATTTTAATAGTAAACACTTAAGAAAGGGTATTGCTGATGAGGAGTAACAATAAATATAATTGTAGATGAAACTTTTAAAGAGTAAATTTTCGAGGCATTAAAAATGAAAATGCAAAGATGCAAATTTGATGATACATCATTCGAATCTTTTAATGATGTGATAGGCTTTGTTGGCGACGACAAACCCTTTATGAATATAGGTGTTTTCGAGAGAAGAAATTTTACACAAGAAAATATAAGATTTGTCTATAGTAATCATTTTTTTTCTATAATAAAAACGTTTGGTAAAAATACGACCGATTTCATAATAAGGTTTGATAGGAATAATTTAACAAAATTTCTTCGACCATGAAATATTGAAGAAAGTCCGATATTTTACTTACAACAGATTGGAAAGATTAAAATTTTAAAGGAGATAAGGAAATGGCATTTTTTAAAGGAGATACTGGTTTTTACAAGGATGTTTTAGGATATTATTTTAAAGATGTAACACAAATCTATAGTAATGAAGAATTACAAATAATAATTTTTAAGGTTACCCCTCCTTCTAACATCGAGGCTATTGCAAAAAAACTTAATTTAATAATGGCTATAACTTTTGAGCCAATTAAAATCAATGGAAAAACATGCAATGATTTAATTTTACTTTCAGAAGAATCTAATCAAAAGAAGGATTTAGATGAGGAAACTGGATAAAGATCTACTAAATCTCATAAAAATGTTTAAGGAGTTTATTAAAATGAGTTTAAAAGAAAGAATTACTAATACTTGTAAACAAGAAGTAGCTCAGTCACCAGATATATTTGAAGGTATGGACGGCGATAAAATGGCAGAACTAATGTTAACTGTATTAAGTGAAGAAACTAAATTACAATTACTAGAGATTTCAGATGAAGAGTTAACTAAAAGAGTACGAGGATTTCTGGTAATAGAAAGTATGTCACATTTATTGGATGGATTTACAGATGAGCAAATCCAACAGTTTAATGAAGCAGTGAAAAGAAGGCCTTTCTTTAAAAAATAAATTTGGAGGTTTTTATGATAAAACAAAGACAAATACAAAAAGAAATGATTTTGAATGAAGGTGATTATATTGAAATTAACCGTATATCTAATGATTTAACGCTCGCTGGGATTGGGGAATATATTGTCTATTTTAAAGGACGATATTATGATATATTTGGTAATATTGGTATTAGTAGAGTATATTTAGGAAATAATCCAGTAATAATTCCTGAAAAAATAGCAGTTAAACTTGTACTTGATAAGTTAGGAATGGAAAAAGGAGTATTAAAATTAGAAGAGGTGTTTGGAATTAATAAAGATTTAGTAGAGAAAATTATGGATTATAAAAATACATTAATGGATGATTCTTATATGTTTAAAGAAGAAATAATAAAGTTAAAAAAGTATTACAAGTTTAGAAATGAGAAACTAGTAGAAACTTTTTTAAAACTGCATAATGATTTACCTGAGATTCTTTTAGATGCTGTTGAACACATTAAGAAGATATTTAATAATCCAATAATGGAGTTATTCTTTTGGGAACTAGTAGGATTGGATAAATTGGTGTTAGGTATTCAAGATCCATCGTATACTATTGATATGAATTTTAAACTTGATGAAGACTGGGGTAAAGAAAATTTAAAGAAAGCAAAAGATAAATTAGTTATTGTATTTGCAAATTAAGTGTTACCATATATAAAAAATCATAATATTTATTTAGTAATTAAAGGGTCTAAGTATATAATTATATTTATGTAGAGGAGGTTAAATTCGTGATTATAAAAAGAAATCAAAACACAGAAGATATGGATGATATATTTACGGCAGAAGAGTTAAACGAGTTATTAGAAGAAGACTTAAAGAAATATTATATAAAATGTAGGAAAGATATTGATTTTTTGTCAAATTATTACGAATTAGTTAATAAACGAAAAATTAAAAGTTTTTTGATAAAGAATTTAGATTTAGTACCCGATTTGTTAGGTAACATAATGCCTGTTATTAGATGTATTTATAAAGAAACAAAACCTTTATTAGAATGGAGAAAAGAAGAAAATATTGACATGGAATATCTGTTAATAACAATTAAAGTTAAAGTTAGTTCTATTGAAGAATATACAGAAAAAGGTAATAGAATGCGAGAATCATGGATACATGAATGCTCTCCAAAAACTGAAGATAAGATTTTTTACAGAGAAGAATTTGAAAGAGTAGAAGCATAGAAGTATGATTGAGATCTAGATTATAGTAAGTAAGGAGGTATAATATGACTGAAGTTACTGGCATAGTAGAAGAATTAGATAAAGATACTAGAAAAGAATGTGAGTATAGTGTCTGGCTACGTTATGATCATCTAACCGACTCATATTTTGTACGACAGGAATTTGAGCGTGAATACAATATATACAAGAGTTATGTAGAATCAGATGAAAGATATGGTACTAAAGTACCAATTGCTGAAGTGATGGAGTCACGCAGTAGCGAAAATAAGAAGAAAGCACTCGAGCATTATCTATATTTTCGAGGCAAAGCTAAACATAAGTATATGTCCAAATCACAGGTAAAGGATTTTGAGTATTGGTATAATGAGCATGGAAGTATGTTTTGGGACTGGGATTATAGTAAGTAAGACAAGGAGATACGATATGAAGTCGTTAGAACAGCTTAATGAGGAACAGTTACTTCAAGCAATAGACAGCTTGAACAAGGATCCATTAGGAATTAAAGATTTAGATGCGGAAAGTATAGTGATATTGACATCTCGCATAGAGAAGGTCAATACAAAATTATTTGCATTGATGCTAACATATTTCTATGCTATGCCAAAACCGCAAAGAGTAGAATTTATGCGTTATATTTATCGCAGACCAAAAGAAACTGGTGAGTTCTTATTAGATGACGATGAGAAGGAGATAAAGGAAGTAGTAGAAACTACACAGAAAACGGTACTTAAGTATATTTGTAAAGAGAATGATTTAAAGTTGAAGAATATAGGATCAGATTGTGGTAGCAGTGGTTGTCATATAGACTGGATGCCTACTTTAAAAGATATGAGTAAAATGATAGACACTGTCTGGTCAAAGATAGGAGGTTAGAAAATGAAAGTTAGTGTTACAAAAGAAGGTTCTTGGAAAGGTAAAAGTATCTCTATGTACAAATTATCTTATTCTGGCGAATATCATCTTTATTCAGAAAATAGCTATGTTGAACAATACCCTAGTTCCAGTCACAGTGACTGGGATATGGAAATTTTCTTTAATGACACTAAGTTGATAGTATGGAAAACAGGAGAAGGTAGGATAGAAAAAATCTATCATCCTAAATATACCGTCAATAAAACTACAACGCGTGACAAAGGACCTGACTGCTTATGGTGCACTGATGATAAGGACAGAGGACCATATGGAGCTTACAGTGGTCCATATTGATAATGATGATACTTTTGTATTAGATAGTTAATATAGAGTTATATTAATAACATTGAAGTCAACGTTTTGAATGTTAAATAAAAGAAGGCAGAGTATGCAGTTGATAGAAATAGTAGGATCACTATTAGGTATTATAATATTTATAGCTTTAGCAATTTTTTTATTTGCTATGAAATTAGTCATTCTTTATATCTGTATTATTTTACTGCTTATTGCAGTGATCATTTATTTATTGTATTCTGGTATTATTACAATATTACAAGCATTATTTAAAAATACAGAAAATGACGATAAAAAATGAAAATAGAATAGTTTCAAACGGTATGTTCATTATAAAAGTTTCTGACAGTTTTAAAAATTTAAGGAGGTAACAGAAAATGTTCAATTCAGCGTTTTATAGGAGAGATATTATATCATCACAAAGTAGGATTGTTAATCTTATTGAGCAGATGGCTGATTTGTTGCATCATCGATGGAGGGTTCAACAGAATGAAGTAGGTAAGAAATATAAAAGAGATGAGTTTATAGGATTCGGAGAACTATTACCTAAGAGAGATGAGCGTTTAAATTCAATGTATATGGATTTGTCCGAAGAGGACAAAAACTATTATAGAGAAGAAGCTCGTAAGTTTTTATCTTTATTTAGTGATTTTTTACAGGAAAATACAGCGGATCTGTCGGATATATTGAAGTACGAATCAAGAGAACCCGACCAGAGAGAAGAAATAACACAGATGAATGAGCAGACTAAAATATTTAAGGAAAAATTGGGAGAGTGGTATAATTTTATATGGAACGATGAAGTAACAGAATGTCATCTTCGAGAATGGCTATGGGAACATCGAGGAAATACATGGAATACATTATTGAGATTACCAGAATTACTTAATGAGCTTAATATTTCTTATTCTCAATTGATGTTAAGTTATTATAAAACACTATATTATAGTGGTAGTTTAACGATTTTTATTTTTACAGATGATAAAACAAAACAGAAAGAAATTGAGTATTGGCTAAAGAAGCAAATAGGAGAAAAAGAGATTAAGTATATAAAAATTGAAATGGTGAGTAAATTACCACCACCTAAAACCACTGTTATACAATATATAGATTAATTGAAGGCAGGTTTCCCTGCCTAATTTAATGAGGAGGTACGATTATGTTTATCCCGACAACGGACGGTTTTGTAATCAATACTGAGCACATTATATCAATATACATATTTACGCATGATCGTGATAAGATAGTCAAAGTCCATATTCTACCAGGAGCAATTTATAATTTAGCTAGGTATCCTATAGAAATCAATGATAAGAAGATCTTATCTGAGTGGACTAACTATCTGAATAGACGGAGAGAGACTCTACCAATAGTAGATAGTAGTGAGTTATATAAGTTTGATGCTGATCGTAGTGTGCATCAGGCTAAGTATGGATGTGATCCTTGTAGTGAACAAGAACTAGTTGAGATACGTAAATCTCTTATAGCTAAGATACAATGGCACTTAGAAAGTGCCCTAGTATAAGGGGATTGAGATGAAGTCAAATAGTATTACGGATCAGATTTTGTTTGGAGATGAATTACCAATACTTCGACTATCTAAAGTCTGTAAGAATCACAGTATTTACATAGTTAAGATAGATGATGAGTACTATGAGTTTATAGGTCAAATTAGAGGAGATAATAAGATACATGGTGTATTATTTATAGGTGCACCACCTAAGAAACTACGTATGTCTGAAGTTAAGTTTGAGATAGTAAGAACATTTGGTATACCATATGGCATATTGGAAGAGCTTCCTCTGATATACTTCGAACAGCATGCACAAAGATGGAATAAACCTAAAGACTTACCGCCGCTTGTTAAGCAAATTATGAACTGCCAAGCAGTTGTACCTACGGGTATGGAATGTTGGTGGGATTCATTTGTTATGAGTATTATGATCACTAAGATAGGTGATAAATATTATAAATATCTAGGCAGCTTACCTGATTGTGAGGAATCAAAAATGGACAGAACTATATATGAAGCAGATAGAATATATATAGGATCAGTTCCTAGATTAATTAGTATAACTGATATTGTAGGTCGATTATCCTGTTTTTACCCTAATGATCGATTAAAAGATACAATGAAGGTACTTGGGATTGATGTTGATCTAGGTATGAAGATTCTAAGAGAGGAAGTACTAAAACATTAAAATTACTCATTTTAATGTGGATAAGAAAAGTTTAATTGAAAATAAATTTTTTGTTTAAAACTATGTTTGACAATTTTTAAAATATATGTATAATCATCTTTTGCTGGCGTAGCTCAATGGTAGAGCAGCTGATTTGTAATCAGCAGGTTGGGGGTTCAAGTCCCTTCGACAGCTCCATATAAATTACAATGGAGAGGTTCCCGAGTGGCCAAAGGGAACAGACTGTAAATCTGTCGGCTATTGCCTTGCGGAGGTTCGAATCCTCCCCTCTCCACCATTTCTGACGAAAAATAAGCGATAATAGTAAACAAGAACTAGTTGAGATATGTAAATCTCTTATAGCTAAGATAGAATGGCACCTTGAAAGTACTCTAGTATAAGTAGGATTGAGATAAAAGGAGGAATTTTATGTATGTAGGTGAAATTTCCGAGATAAAAAAATTATTTGGGTTACCCGCAACTACTACTAATAAAAATTTATTTGAGACAAATTTATTTGGAAAATATGTGGATAGATGGGAACCTTTTTCGGCAGGAGAATTTGGAACTGTTGTATATGATTATGAGATATCGGTAGATACTACTAGACCGTTAGATGATGTAGAAACAGATGAAGTAGCAATAGTAAAGGAATCACAAAATAAAAATGGAACTGGATATGATTTTTATGAAATTCAAAGATTGCTTGTCAAGAAAAACGGTCAATGGTATTACATTGTTTGGAGAAGTGAAGAAATTAAATATAAAACAAAAATGTATACTATAACAGAACAGTCGATACGATTATTAAATCAATTTTTATATTTTACTATTAATGTTTAAATTTAAGGAGACATAAAATGAAAAAGGAAAAAAATATTATTGGTATAACATTGATTGTAGATTTAATAGTTGTTTTATTATGTAGTGTTTTTACAATATTCTCAAATGGGTTAAGCAGTAAAATATACAATAATATATTTATAGGTATGGTAAGCTTTGTATTAGGAAGTTATATAGTTATGTTAATAACATTGATTGTAGATGTGTTAAATTTTAAATAGAGATATAATAATGAAAGAGAGTATTAAGATTGGGTCTATTAAAAAGGAAGAAAAGGAATACGGGATAACAGATATAGTTTTCACAGGTATTATAATATATAAAGATGGGTCAATGTTTGTACCATGGGAGGTGTTATTATCTCCACAAAATCCATCAGCATGTTCAATGCAAACGATAGCAAATATACTTTTCTCAATAGGCAGAATGTAGTATACATATTAAGTAAGGAGGTATGAAATGAAATTTAAGAATGTGGTGTTATTGTTATTTTTAGTAATAACTTTATCGAGTTGTTTTTATCGGGGCGGCAATCATGGAAATTATTCGAATCAACCAGTTGGATCTTTTGAACGACACAGAGGTTAGAAGATGACAAAAGATAGAGCATGGAATAGGATTGACAGATTGTTTGTAACTATTGAATCTAAATTGCGTAATAACGAGATCTTGCCAGACATTGAACTGTTACATAAATATGTAGCTAGGTATGCAACTAGTCATCAATTACCTAAAAAACATGTCTCAGATTTAGAATCATTATACGAATTCGATAGTGATAAAGTAGATAGATTTCTAAGAAAGAATCCAGACTTAATTGACATACTGATAAAATCTGAGAAACTTATTCACAAGGTATGTAAAGATAGTGCTCTTACATTATATTATCTTACTGATGTCAACTTCACTGATGGAACGAACTTAGGGTCAGCTGCACTAGATCTAAAAATTTGTTGCGATAATTTAAATGGGGCAAATGATTTAAATGAGATAAGTGATATACTCTACAAAAAATGGTTCAGTAAATTAAAAGGAGTACATCATAGATTATATTGGTCAGTTTATACTACTGAGTAACTACCATTTGTAAAAAGAATTGAATGAATCGATACTTAATAAAGTTGGTTTATTATGAGTAGATGATAATTAGAAATAAATTAATTGAATAAGGAGGACACATATGTTAAGTTATCTTGAATTAAAGAAAGTTGTAGGAAGTATAGGTTGTGATAATGGTGAGATATATATGGTTCGTAGTGCTGAAATAGACAGCGATTCTGATAGTTATGTTGTGACTCTTTTAGTGTTCAGAGATAATGATAAACCTTATTTAATACCATCTGTAGTTAATGAGGAATGGATTAGAAATCATATAAGCAGATATGAAAGAATGCATGAATACATCCATGGCAAACCATATGAAGCTCTTGTAGGTAAGAACATACAAATAACTTCGGTAGAAACAAATGCTGTTAAATCGTATAAGATAGAAAACGTAGATTCCGATGGTGAAGATTTTATTTTGATAATGTCGGATGTAAGTGGTAATCTATATCAAATGCCATTTAGTCGAGAAGAAGTTTATAATGAAATGCTAAAAAATGAGGTATAATATGAAAAAGGAAGAGAAATGGGTAATAGGTATAACATCGATTGTAGATTTAATAATTATTTTGGTAGGTATTGCTGTTACAACATTTTCAAGTAGTTTAAGTAGTGAAATACATCGTGATATAGTTATCGGTATCGTAACATTTCTAATGGGTACTTATATATTTGTAGTAACAGCATTAAATGAATACTGTGATCTTGGGTATCACACAACTGAAAAGCATAAAATGAAAAAGGAAGAGAAAACTATTATTAGCATAACAGTAATTGTAGATCTAATAATTATTTTATTAGGTAGTGCTGTTATAATGTTTTCAACAAGTAGTAAGATACAAAACAATGTATTTCTATACATGATAATTTTTATATTAGCTAGTTATATGGTTTTGGTAGTAACCCCAGATGATAATTGTGATAATGGATATTGAATAGAGGATTTATGAAAACTGAATTAAAAGATTTAAAGGAGGTTAGGGATGGATGAGGGAATAGTTCACACGTATAAAGAGCGAGTTACAGATATGTTTATAAAGCAATTGAAAGAAATTTATGAAAGGGTAAAAATTATTGAGATTGAAGATTGCAATGAGATTGATTTTGAAAAATGGGTATGGAAATACCGAAAAACAGGATTGTGGAATTTTTTACGTGCGTTGCCATATGTGTTGGAAGCTGAGTTGGAAATTGAATATACAAATCTAAATTTAGAGTTTAATAAGATATCGGGAAAATATGTATTGTTTATAAAAGTGGCAATAGAGAAGGCTGATTATAGTAAGACGAGAAAAAAAATTAAAAAATTGATAAAACGCCAGAATTTACCAAGTGATTGTAATATAGATATATTTATATTTTAATATATTATTAAGGAGGTATAAAATGTCAATAGAAGATGTTAAGGAAACAGAGAAAATTTACAGAAGTTGGAGGGACGATGAGATAGACTATGTTCCTATATATAAAAAACCAAACAAGGAGGATCTATGAATACAATGTATAGCAAGAATAAGGAAAATGAAGGTTTTATGGATAAAATAAAAGAATTAAAAAATTACTATAAATTTATGGATGTAAAGGATGATAATGAAGTAGAAAGGTATTTGTCAGGTAATGAGGATTTAGTAGATATTCTTATGGGAGCTGTGAAACCTATTCAAAATATATTTGGTAACCCTCACTTAGTATTAAATGTTCACGCAGAGTATCTAGATATGTTTGGCTTTTATACAAGGTTTTTGTTTCTTCTTATTAAAACCGATTGTGATATACTGACCAGCAGGAATAGAGAGAATGAACTATATGCAAAATGGTTTACAAAATATGTAGATGAATTAAATGGTAGACTTTATTATTTAGTAAAACCTACTAAGGAGATTATATGAATACTGAGCTAAAAAATTTAAAGGATGTCAAAGATACCCTTAAAGAAATAGTTGACTTTTTGGGATTGAAAGAAAATGAAGAGGTTGAGGCGGTAAGAGTACCGTCATATAAAGAACGAACTATTAATATATTTATAAAACAGTTAAAAGAAATTTATACAAGCGTGATAGTTACTCAGACTGGATATTGTAATCAGTCTGATTTTGAAAAATGGCTATGCAAATACCAAAAAACTGCATTATGGAATTTGTTACGTGTGTTACCATCTGTAATAGAAGCCGAATTAGAAATTGAAAATGCTCAACTAAGCTTAAATTTTTGGAAAAATCCGATAGGAAATTTTAGATTGAATATAAATATTATATCACAAATTATTCCTAAACATAAAGAGGAAATTAGACAGGAAATTGTATCAATAATACAACGCCAGAAGTTGCCCGATGATTGTTATATCGATATACTTATGTATTAAGGAGATTAAATATGTTTTCTATTGGTGATAAAGTTTTAGTATATGAAAGGACAAGTATAGACAGTGAGTTATTTACAATAAAAGGCGAAGCGCAAATAACTAATATAACTTCTCGCACATTAAAATTAAAATTTAAATTTTTAGGAATTATACCTTATCAGAGGTGCTTCTTTTCTATATTTCAATGAAAGATATTTCTAAAGATAATACATCACAGATGGTCAACTTTGATGAAGACATCCTAGTTTATACTTATCAATGTACACAATGCGGAAACGTATTTAAAATTTTTTATAATCATGGAAAGTATAGTTATCAGAATCCAATCGAGAAATCTCTATTTGATTTAATAAAGAGAAGAAAAGAAATGATAGAGAAGTAAAAAGATAATAAATAATATCCAAATAAGTCTATATATATAATTATATGTAAATTTAAACTCAAACGAGTTTTATTTTCATTTCTTTTAAATCATACTTTTTGTTCCCTAAATTATTTAAGGAGGTTTGATTATGGTTTTTAAAGGTAGTAAGGAATATGGGTTAATTTGGTTGAATGGTGATACCAATCCAAATATATTACTAATGGGAGATGCTGATGCTCATATTTATGCCTTAAATTATTTACATGAAGTTATACAAATAGACTTGGAAGAGAAACAATATTGTATAATCGGTACTATTGAAACTATAGAGTGGGGAGAATTTGGAGATAATATGCTATTGAGAATTCATCATTCTCATAAAACTGTAAAAAGTTTTGATAGGTATGATATTACGGATATTAAATTGATTAGAATACCTTTAGAAGGAGATTAAATGAGAATGTATATATTGACAATATTAATAAACTTAAGAAGATTTTATTTTCATACTTTTTTTATCTGAAATTATTTTAAGGAGGTTTATGTGAATGTTCTAAAAGCAAGTGGAATGGGTTATAAAAAAGCTATACAATTAAATAGTGAAGGAATTTCTATTTTATTGGATAGACAATTAACGGAAAAAGAAGTAGATTTAATAAAGAGTATATTAAAATGTGATGTAGTTACCGAGGCAGATAAATTTGCTACTGTAGCAGAGGAACTAGGAAGACTGGTTTGGGGTCCTGAAAGTAAGCAACGAAAAACAGAGGTAGCAAAAAAGGGACTACAAAATGATCCAGGATATCTTTGTTGGATGGAAACAAGTAAGTTGGTAGTAGAAGCATTAGAAATGTTACAAAATTATCACTGAGACTGAAAACATTTTATTTTAAGGAGGTTTTATGCATTCAAGAGTTTTTGTTATAAAAAAGGTTAAGGATAATTTAGATGATATTATTTTTCCTGACTTTGAAGATGTCAATAAATATATCAATGGAATTGATTATATGGAAATCAGCGACAACTTTGACGAGGATATAGAATGGTTTAAATCAGCTTACAAAGATGCAATAACCACATTAGGAGCCGTTCATAAAATAAATAAAGATAAATTTATAGAAGCATTAAAAGAACGCAGGATTAACGGCATTAAAAAGGCTATAGAAATTTTAAATTCTAAGCCTGTTGATGAAATCAATGAATTTGATCTGTATAATGCCGCTGATAATTTAGAAAGAAAATACACTTTTCTATTCTTCTATGATGCTTCGATGTTTTCTGAAAATGAACTTCTTGATTATTTGCAAAATGTAGGAAAAACAGAAGACGAATTTGAAATTATTGCTTCATACGACTATCATTTTTAGAATATTTTTAGGAAACAAAATAAAAAATAATATTTTAAGGAGGTTTTATTATGTCTAGAATGATTAAAGATTCGGGAGATGGATTCATTACAATTGAGGAGTATGATGATGGGGCAAATAATATTATAATTAAAAATGAAGTAAATAAAAATACAAAGAGGCAAGCTATGAATGAAGATACAAAGAAAGAAGAACCCTATGACGAAAACAAGAGAAAAGAATTACTAGAAAAAATAGCTCTAGCAAAAGAAATTGTTAGACAAAATTTTATTCAAGATAGCGAATATGATAATATAGTTTGTGATCTAGACAGATTGTATCAAAATGCTAGTCAAAGACAGTATTGCTCTACACTAGATTTAATTAATCTTATCAAACTAGCAAGTAATGAATATAATCCAGATGAACATTTGGGTAAACTAATAATCCCCTCTCTCGAAATTATAAAACAACTATATAAAGAAGATAAGATTACATCTGAAGAGCAAACACTTTTAAGAGATGCATTAACAACAGTAATATGTCAGTTAGATTTCTATGAAAATGCAGCTAAAAAATTATATAATGTAAACTTACAAATTATACAAAATCATAACTGAAATATTTTAAAATTTAAAGGAGGTTTTATTAATGATTAAAGCCATATTAGATCAGAAAAATGGTAAAGTTATTTATGGTATGAGTTTTCATAAACTTGAAAATTATATAGGTTGGGTAGTAAGATATTTTAAGACTACTTCTTCAGATTTTTGTGATAAAACATTAAGTATAAAAGATTGTAATAATTGTGCTCACTATAATAACGACAAACAACAATGCCAACTTTTGGAAAGAATTATTGATGCTAATATTCTTAAAATGATTATTAAACGTAATCCTTTCTGGATTGAAAAAGATACAGAACTTAAAAATTTAGTTTTACCAGAAAAGGCAAAAGTACGTTATTATCAACAATATAAGTATAAAACTGAAGAAGATGAAGCATTTGAAGCACTTAAAGAAGGACTTGAAGAAGCACTTGGAGAAGATGAAGAAGATGAAGAAGATAAGGAGGATACACATATGAATGATAAAGACAAGAAAGATGAAAAATACACGCAAGAACAGTATAATAAATTACTGAAACAATTGGATAAAATACAAGAAATTGTAATGCAAGAGGAACTTCCTGCAGACAATGAAATAGAAGAAGAGGATGATGAATTAATAGA
>JABEBX010016248.1_pt1 | contig 21395 bp, 22 predicted proteins | sample 7245971 | NCBI WGS metagenome assembly JABEBX01 (sample SAMN14506365, study PRJNA622280) | hot springs metagenome | biome: hot spring [ENVO:00000051]|acidic hot spring [ENVO:00002120]; feature: spring [ENVO:00000027]|sediment [ENVO:00002007]; material: sediment environment [ENVO:01001048]... | reverse complement strand
GCAGCCATCCAGGCCGTGGGGGTCGAGAACGAATACGCCAATGTCATTGCCCAGATTGGTGGACCCTATGTGCAGGTGCAGGCCATCGAGACCAATCCCAACACCGATCCCCACACCTTTGAGGCAAGTCCAAAGGTAGCCCAGGAGCTGGCCCAGGCCCAACTGGTGGTACGCAATGGGCTGGGTTATGACACCTGGGCCAGGAAGATCCTTGCCGCCCATCCTGGCCACGAGCGCAGGGTCATTGTGGTGCAGGATCTGTTGGGCCTGCCCGAAAATACTCCCAATCCCCACCTGTGGTACAAGCCCGAGACCATGCCCAAGGTGGCGGCAGCGGTGGCGGCGGCCCTGAGTGAGATGATGCCCAGCCAAAAGGACTATTTTGCCAAACAGGTCCAGGCCTTTGATGCCTCCCTGCAGCCTTGGTACCAGGGGCTGGCAGCCTTCCGTAAGGAATACCCCCATACCCCAGTGGCGGTCACGGAGCCCGTAGCCGACTATATGCTCCAGGCGGCAGGCTGCGAGATCAAGACTCCCTGGTCGTTGCAGGCGGCCATCATGAACGGTACCGATCCGGCACCCCAGGATGTGAGCACCCAAAACGCCCTGCTCAAAAAGCGGGAGGTCAAGGTCTTTTTGTACAACCAGCAGGTGACCGATAGCCTGACCCAGTCTTTTCTGCAGACGGCCCAATCGGCCCAGGTGCCGGTGGTGGGTGTCTATGAAACCATGCCCACTGGCTACGACTACCAGCGCTGGATGATGGCGGAACTCAACGCCCTGAAAATGGCCGTGAGCAAGGGCCAGTGCTCCGCGCCCATGTACGGCAACTGGGTCAGGCCTTTGTGGAATTGGGCCCCCTCTGGTTTTGGCCCAAGTCCCGAAGTCTGGCGCTGATTCGTCGCGTTGAGGGGGCCGCGGCCGTGGATGAGGCCTTGGCCCAAGGACGGGGGGTGGTGCTCTTTACCGCTCACCTGGGGGCCTGGGAGGCGGCGGTGCAGTACATTGGCCAACGCTGGCCGGTAACGGTGCTCTACATGGCTACCCGTAGTGCCGCCATCAATGCGCGGATGGTGCGCGGTCGCAGCCGCACAGGGGCGCGGCTGGTCGCCAAGGAGGGAGGGGTTCGTCCCTTGCTCCAGGCCTTGCAAAAAGGCGAGGTGGTGGGGATTTTGCCCGATCAGAATGTAGATCCCAAAGAAGGGGTCTTTGCCCCCTTTTTTGGCCGACCTGCCTGCACCACCCCCATTTTGGGGCGTTTGGCCCAGCGTCGCGGCAGTCCGGTCTTTGGGCTCTTTGCCTATCGGTTGCCCCAGGGGCAGGGTTTCGAGATCGAAATCATTCCCCTGGGTGGGTCGTTCCCGACGGGTGACGACGAACAGGATGCCGCAGCCATGAATGCCCTGCTTGAAGCGGCCATCCGCAAGGCCCCGGAGCAATATTGGTGGGTACATCGGCGTTTCAAGGATCCACCACCGGGCATGGACTATCCGTATTGAGGGGCCTTGAAAAGCATTCGGGCTATCCCCAATTTCTTGGCAGGTCAGTGATGCTCTCGATCATGGAGGAAACAATGAGTCAGGAAAATGTAAATGCCCCAGTACAGGTGTTGGATCCCATGGAACAGATCTTTGATGCGGTATTGCCCGGTTTCTTCCGGCCTTTACAGGGCGGAAACGCAGCGGCTCCGCGGCCCAATATTGCCCATCTGGATGTAATCGATCGGGACAATGAAATTGTGGTCAAGGCGGAAATCGCTGGTGTGGACAAGGGCGCCGTAAGATCGCCGTGGAATAATTCAGTTCTCGTGGGCATCCCAAAGGGGGCTTCGGCCCCCTTTTTTTGCGTGCTTATTTGCCAATGCAAAAGCGGGAAAAGATGTTCCCCAGGATTTCTTCCACATCCACCGCTCCGGTAATTTGCCCCAGGGCCGCCGCTGCATCCCGCAGTCCCTGGGCCAGCAGTTCTTCCGTACCATGGGTCAACTGTTGCTGGGCGTGGTCCAGGGCTTGCTGGGCCTCCTCCAGGGCCAGGAGGTGACGGTGGCGGGCAAGCCAGGGGGCACTTTCCTGGGCGCCAAGGACTTCCTGCAGATGGCGGCGCAACTCCCCTAGCCCCTGGCCTTCCCGGGCAGAGAGGCAGAGGCTGGGTACGTCAAGAGCTGGCGGCTGAAAATCCGGTACCAGATCTACCTTGTTCCAGAGCAAGGTACAGTGTTCCCGGTCCAGATCGGCCAGAATCTGGGCATCTTCAGGTTGCCAGCCTTGACTGGCGTCCAGCAGCAGGAGCACCCATTCCACCCGATCCAGGAGGGCCCGGCTGCGGCGCACCCCTTCCTGTTCGATGGGGTCGCTACTGTCCCGAAGTCCGGCGGTATCGAGGACTTCCACCGGCAGTCCTGCCAGAGAGATTTCCTCACGCAAGATATCGCGGGTGGTGCCGGCAATGGGGGTGATGATGGCTGTATCCCGACCGGACAGGGCATTGAGCAGACTGGATTTGCCCACATTGGGACGGCCCAGCAGCAGCACTCGCGCCCCCCGGCTAAGCCTGGCCCCCTGGCGACTCTGGTGCAGGAGGATCGAGAGCTGTTGGCGCAATTCCTGGAGATCCCGCCCAAGGGCTTGGGCATGGGCATCTCCCAAGTCTTCCTCACTGAAATCCAGCCCTGCCTCGGCCAGGGCCAGGGTGGTCAGGACTTGCTGACGAAGGGCGTTGATGCCTTCGGAAAATCGCCCTTCGAGACTGGCCAGGGCGGCGCGGGCCTGGGATTCGCTGCGGGCGTGGATCAGTTCGGCAACGGCCTCGGCCTGGGCCAGGTCCATGCGCCCATGGAGAAAGGCCCGTTCACTGAATTCTCCGGGACGGGCAAGACGTGCCCCCAGGGCTACGGCACTGCGCAGGAGCATCCCCAGTACCACGGGGCTGCCGTGCCCCTGGAGTTCCACCACCGCTTCGCCGGTATAGCTATGGGGGGCGGGAAAGTAGAGGGCAATACCCCGATCGAGCAACTCCCCCTGGGGATCGTAAAAGGCCTTGAAATAGCCATAGCGGGGTCGCCAAGGCTGATGGGGTGCCTGTTGGCAGAGGCCATTGGCGATGGCCAGACTCTGGGGGCCCGAGAGTCGGAGGATACCGATGCCCCCCTCCCCCGGTGGCGTGGCAATGGCGACGATGGTGTCGCCTTGCTGATAGCCCAGCCGTCGGGACAATCAGCCCTCTTTCATGACATGGCGGGTAATCAGGTACTGCTGGCCGATGGAGACCACGTTGTTGGTGAGCCAGTAGAGCACCAGTCCCGCCGGAAAGAAGGAAAAGAAGACCGCAAAGGCCACCGGCAGAATCGACATCACCTTTTTTTGGATGGGATCGACGGGGGCGGGATTCAAACGCTGCTGGAGGAACATGCTGATGCCCATGAGCAGCGGCAGGATGTAATAAGGGTCTGGCACGGCCAAATCATGAATCCAGAGGATGAACGGGGCCTGCCGCAGGGAAACACTCTCCACCAGTACCCAGTAGAGGGCAATGAAGACGGGCATCTGGATTACGATGGGCAGACAGCCGGCCATGGGGTTGACCTTTTCGCTGCGGTAGAGCTCCATCATGGCCGCCCCCATTTTTTGCCGATCATCCCCACACTCTTTTTTGATCTTTTCGAGCTTGGGCTGCAGCTTGCGCATATTGGCCATGGAGCGATAGCTGATGGCCGAGGGATAGAAAAAGATCAGCTTGACGGCAATGACCAGAAAGACAATGGCCCAACCCCAGTTCCCCGTCCAGCTATGGAACCAGCGCAAGACCCCGTGCATGGGTTCGGCGACGATGGCAAACCAGCCGTAATCCACGGTCTGTTCCAGGCCTCGTCCCAGCGCAGAAAGCAGATCCTGTCGCTTGGGACCTAAAAAGAGCTGCTGTTGGAAGGCATAGGACTGTCCTGGCTGGAGGGTGGGCAGGCGTTGCTCCACTCCGGCCGCAAAATTACTGCCATCGGGGCGGGCATAGATCTGGACCTGGTGGTGGGGTTCGGCAAGGATGGCCTGGAGGAAGTAGTGGTCCGTCATGCCTGCCCAGCCCGTACCCAGATAGCTTTCGGGATGATGGCGCAGGTCCGCAAAATCCTTTTCCGTCAAAGAGCCATCGTGCATCAGTACCGTTCCGGTAAAGATGGACATGAACCAATGGCTTTCGGTCCGGTCGTTGCGCACGATCTGATCGAAATAACTCCCGCTGAAGGCCTCGGTCCCGGTGTTGGTGACCCGAATGTCTTCGGTCAGAAGATAGTTTTTGGGATCGAAGCGCAGGGTTTTCTGGACTTGCAAAGGCCCTGCTTTACCGTGCAGGACAATGGGTCCAGCGGGGGGGACGGTGGCCGGACCCTGGTATACCGGCTGCAGGAGCTGTCCGTTCTGGTTGACGAAAGCGCTTTGCTGCACCGTCAGCCGTGCCGGGCTGCTGTCGAGAATGGGATAGGGGGCCTTGTTGTCCACCGCAATGGGATAGTTGCGCAGGCCAAGATCCTGGATATCTCCTCCTTGCAGCTGGATTTTTCCCACATAAAGGGGAGTCTGGAAGGAGATGCTGGGACCTTGGGCAAGAGCAAGGGCCTGGGTACTGGGTTTTGGCTGCGCCGCCGGCTTTGGGATGGCCACAGAGCGGGCGCTGGCAGTGGGCGCGGGGGCCGATTGGGTGGTGGCGACTGGGCTTGCTTTGGGCGCCTCTTTGGGATGGGGTGCCAGCCACTCAAAGAGTATCAGGACGATAACGGAGAGGACGACGGCGAGAATGGTGCGTTGGCTATCCATGGGGCTCCGTGATCTCAGGGAACGGGGTCATAGCCACCCGGATGGAAGGGGTGACAGCGAGCGATACGTTTGATACCCATCCAGCTACCACGCAAGACGCCATAGCGCTCGATGGCTTCGCAGGCATAGTGGGAACAGCTGGGGTGGTAGCGGCAATTATTGCCCAGAAAGGGGCTCAGCAGATACTGGTAGCCATGGATCAGGGCGACAAGCAGGCGGCGGATGATCACCGCAGCACCGCCTCGATACGGGCGCGCAAGAGTTCCAAACGGGCATCGCGAGCTGCCGGGCGAGCCACGACCATGAGGTCCTGGGAACAGCGTCGAGCGGGACTTAGTCGAAAGGCTTCCCGAAGGCGGCGCTTGAGGCGGTTGCGCTGGACCGCTTTGCCCACCTTGCGACTGACCGCCATTCCCAGACGGGCATGGCCTAGCTCATTGTTCAGGCTATAGAAGACCAGTTCCGGAAACGCTCTTTTCTTGCCATTGCGCAGCGCCTGCCGAATTTCGGACTTGCTCCGCAGGCGGTCATCTCGGGTAAAGGTCTGCCGGCCCATGCCTCAGGGGCAAAGCTTGTAGCGGCCCTTGGCCCGACGCCGCTTGAGGACCAGGCGGCCGGACTTGGTCGCCATCCGGGCGCGAAAGCCGTGGGTACGCTTACGATGCACGACACTGGGTTGAAAGGTGCGCTTCATGGTCATCTACCCCAAAAATCTGTAAGGCCAGAGAAGATAAGGAGAAGCCACGCCAAAGTCAAGGAAACGGGCCGGACAAGCAAGCCAACTTCCGGGTAGCGATGGTCTAGAGATCTTCCTCGGCCGCCCATAGATCGGCCAGAGTTTCGCGCCGGCGGATGAGGCGGGTTTCCTGACCCAGGACCAGGACTTCCGCAGCCCGGGGCCGGCTGTTGTATTGGCTGCTCATGGCAAAGCCATAGGCACCGGCACCCAAAATGGCCAAAAGGTCGCCTGCTTCGGCCTGCAGGAGGCGATTCTTGGCAAAAAAGTCGCCACTTTCACAGACGGGGCCGACCACATCCATGGGGGTGCCTGCCGCCTTGGGTTCCTGGAGCGGCAGGATATCGTGCCAGGCACCATAGAGGCTGGGCCGCAACAGGTCGTTCATGGCCGCATCCACCACACAGAACTCCTTGCTGCCATTGCTTTTGCGGTACTCGACCCGGGTGAGCAGGACGCCGGCGTTGCCGACCAGGGCGCGCCCGAGCTCCACCACGCGTTGGGCGGGGAGACCGGCAAGGGCCTCCTCCAGGGTGGCGGCATAATCGGCTGGGGTGGGCGGGGTTTCGTTCTGGTAGCGGATGCCTACCCCACCGCCCAAATCCAAATGTCGTAAGGGCAGTCCTTGGGCTTGCAAGCGTTCGTAGAGGGAGCGCAGACGGCGGGCAGCCTCACCAATGGGGGCCAGATCCAGCAGCTGCGACCCGATATGGGCGGCGATGCCGATGAACTGCACATGGGGCCAGGATTGGGCGTAGAGGGTTTCGGCCTCGGCAATGGGGATGCCAAATTTGCTCTCCTGCAGACCCGTGGCAATGTAGGGATGGGTACCGGGGTCCACATCGGGGTTGACCCGCAGGGCGACCGGTGCCTGCACTCCCAGCTCCTGGGCAATGGCCGAGACCCGCTCAAGCTCCGCTGCGGATTCCACATTGAGGCAAAAGATCCCCACTTCCAAGGCGCGGCAGATCTCGGCGCGACTCTTGCCGACGCCGGAGAAGACGATGCGCCGGGGATCGCCGCCGGCGCGCAGGACCCGTTCCAGCTCCCCACCAGAGACAATGTCAAAACCCGCACCCAGCCTTGCGAGCAGACCGAGGAGATGGAGATTGCTGTTGGCCTTGACGGCATAGCACAGGAGGGTGTTGGGCCCGAGGGCGTGGGCAAAGGCCTGGTAGCGCTCCTGGAGATAGCGACCCGAATACACATAGGTGGGGGTGCCATGGGCATGGACCAGGTCCGCAAGTCGGGTGTCGTCCAGGCAAAGCTCGCCATGGCGGTAGTGGAGGGAATGACTCACGAATGGCTGCTCGTCTGGGCAACGGGGGGATGAGCAGGGGGGAGGGTGAGGGGGGTTTTCCGGCCACAACCCAGCAGGCTCATGCCCAGCAGCAACAACAGCAGGTAGCGCAGCTTCATGCCTGCCGCTCCCATCCCAGCCGCTGCCGGGCACGGGCAATGGCCGCGCGGACCTGGTTCGGGGCGGTACCGCCATGCTGATTGCGCGCTGCCACCGAGCCTTCCAGGGTCAAGACCGCGGACACGTCGGCGTCGATGCGGGGGGAGAGGGTCTGCAGCTCTGCCAAGGGGAGGGATTCCAGGCCCAGCCCCCGCTCCTGGGCCAGGCGCACGGCTTTCCCCACAATGGCATGGGCGTCCCGAAAAGGGACCCCTTTGCGGACCAGGTAATCGGCCAGATCGGTAGCGGTGGCAAAACCTTTTTCTGCCTCGGCACGCATGGGTTCGGGATGGGTCTGGAGCCCTGGCAACATTTGCGTGAGTACCACGAGGCTGCTTTCGACTTCATCCAGGGCCGCAAAGAAGATGGCCTTGTCTTCCTGGTTGTCGCGGTTGTACGCCAGGGGCTGGCCTTTCATGAGCACCAGCAAGGACACCAGTTGCCCCATGACCTTGCCGCTCTTGCCGCGGATCAGTTCGGCGACGTCGGGATTTTTCTTTTGGGGCATGATACTGGAGCCGGTACAGAAGGCATCGGGCAGATCGATGAAAGCAAACGCCGCCGACATCCAGATAATGAGTTCTTCGGCCAGCCGGGAAAGATGGACGGCAAGGATGGAAAGCGCCGCCAGGGTCTCCAGCAGGAAGTCCCGATCGGAAACGGCATCCATGCTGTTTTCGCTGAGTTCGGCAAAGCCCAGTTCATGGGCCACATCCCAGCGGTCGATGGGAAAGGTGGTGCCCGCCAGGGCCGCTGCACCCAGGGGCAAGACATTGACCCGCTTGCGGGCATCGGCCAGCCGTTCGCTGTCGCGGCGAAACATTTCCACATAGGCCATGCAGTGATGACCAAAGGTGACCGGCTGGGCCACTTGCAGATGGGTGAGGCCCGGCAGGATGGTATCGGCTTCCCGTTCGGCCAGATCCACCAGGACTCCCTGCAATTGCCGCAAGAGTGCTCGCAGCCGGTCGATGGCCCCACGGGTGTAGAGGCGCATATCGGTGGCCACTTGGTCGTTGCGGGAGCGACCGGTGTGGAGCTTTTTGCCCGTATCCCCCAAGAGCTCGATCAGTCGGCTTTCCACATGCATGTGGATGTCTTCGAGCTCATTTCGAAAAGGGAGGCGGCCCTCGGCAATCTCCTGGCGAATTTGTTCGAGGGCGGTGCAGATCTGTTCCGCCTCGGCCGGACGCAGTACCCCCACCCGCCCGAGCATGCGGGCATGGGCCTGGGAGCCGCGGATGTCCTCGACGTAGAGTCGCTGATCGACGGCAATGGAGGCGGTGAACTGTTCCACCAGGGCGTCGGTCTGGGCGGCAAAACGACCACCCCAAAGCTTTTCGGTCATGGCTACCTCCTTCTGTGCCGGACTATACCCAAAGGGGACGTAGGGGACCAGTCAGTCCAGGCGAAAAATCCCAAAGCTGCCGTCCCGTGCCCAGAGGTGCAGGAGTGCGAGCCCCACATGACCGCACCAATAGACCCAGAGCAACAGGTGCAGGGCCTTGTGCAAGGGTAGCAGGCTTTCCAGCAACGGTCCGGGCGGGGTACCCCCCTGGGGGAGAAAGAAATAAATGGCGGTACCGGTCAATGCCATCCAGCTCACCAGCAGGAGTCCCAGGCCATGGACCAGACCACTCAATCCGGGAACCGGGCCGGGTGGGGGAAGCTTCCCACGCAGGAGAGTCCGCAGGTCGGCACCAATCTTTGGCCAGGCGGCTCTACCCGGAAAGAGGAGTCGCGCATACTGGGGTGCGGAAAGGAGCCAGAGCCACTGCCACAGGAGCAGGAGGGCGGTGGTCAGACCTATCCAGGCATGGGTGCTGAAGAGGATCTGGGAAAAACTGCCATAGGCTGCATGGCGCCAGTCGGGACTCATCCATAAGGAGGAAAGCAATTGCCAGCTAATGCAGATGGCAATGCCCCCATGGAGCCAACGGGCCTCCCGAGGCCAGCGGGGAACAGTTGGCGGATTGCTGGAGACAGCAAGATCAGTCATGTACACATTCCTTCTTGGCAAGAGGCGAGGGCATTGTTATAAAAGACGTAAGAGTCTGGATATATCGGAGGGAGCCATGATCTGGATCTATCTGGCCAATACCATTTTGGCCTTGGGCATTGTCTTTGCAGTGTGGTTTCCCAATCCGACGAAACATTTTTTGCAACGCTTGGGGCTGTGGGAATGGGTGCTGCGCATGGATCGTGCTCGCTTTGCCCTGTGGACCGAACGGCTGGGTCTGTTCTTGATTGTCGCAAGTCTGGCCCTCTTTGCTTCCATCCTGACGGGCTCCCATCCGGCAGATTGGTCGTTGCCGGCGGCCGAAGGGCTCTTTTTTGGTTTCGCCCTTTTCCTGGCCGGATATTGGTCCCGTCCGCCCCACCACTGAATCAGCAAAACTCCTGACGACGCAGGAGGATGCGCCGGTATTCCTCTGGATCCCGCTGGGCCGTGAGCTGGCCGGCCCGCGGAAAATGCTTGGCCTCCAGACGCAGCAACCAAAATCGTAGGGCCGCCGCCCGCATGTAGGGAAACCACAAACCATGCTCTTGGCGCTCAAAGGGGCGAACGCGTTCATAGGACTGCCAGAGCAGCGCCGCCATGTCCTTGTCGAGACTACCATCGGGTTGGGAACACCAGGCATTGGCCACCACGGCCAAGTCATAGAGCCAGGCATCATCGCCAGCATAATAGTAGTCGATGGTGCCAGTGATCCGATCGCCTTCAAAGAGGACATTGTCGGGAAAGAGATCGGCGTGGATGACCCCGCCAGGGAGTTTGTCCCGGGGCCAGAATTTCTGGGCTTCCCGTTCTTCCATGAGGAGTTCCCGTTCGCCGGGGCTGAGCTTGGGAATGAGACGACGGGCCATTTCCTGGCACCAGGAAAAATCGGCGGGATTCCGATGCCGTTCGGGAAAGTCCTTCCCGGCCAGATGCATGCGTCCCAGCAGTTCCCCCAGGGCAATGATTTCTGACTCCGTGGCTGCCCGGCCCTCGATGGATTGTCCAGGAAGGCGTTGGACGATGGCCGCAGGTTTGTCGCAAAGCTCTCCCAGGATTCGTCCATCCCGGGCATGAATGGGGGCTGGACAGGGGATACCCCGCTGGCTGAACCACTCCGTTACATGGAGATAATACGGGATTTCGGCGGGCTCCAGGCGCTCAAAGAGGGTGAGGACATAGGAGCCGGCACGAGTCAGCAAAAAGAAATTGCTGTTTTCGGTGCCAGCGCCAATGCCTTCCAGCTGGACCAGTTCGCCGAGCTCATATTGCCCGAGGAATGCTGCCAACTGGGCGGGGGGGATTTCGGTATAGACCGCCATAGACCTACCAGCGCAAGAGGATCCATTGCGGGACGCTCATCCGTTCCGCATCGGTACTGGGGACCCGAGAAAATTGACCCGAACCATTTTTGTTTACCAGATAATAGGGCGGAAAGGGTTTGGGCGGGATGACCTTGACCATGTAGACCTGACCATCGGCCCGGTATTCCTCGATCCGAGAGCCCTTGGGGACGTGGAGCTCTGCGGCTGGGGCGCTGTCTTTGGGAGGGGCCAGGCGAGGCAGATGGTACGGGTGGGAGTCTTGGGCAGGTGCTGCCCCAAAGGCAGCAGAACTTCCCAAGAGGAGCATACTGGCGGCAAAAAGCATTCTTGCTTGGTGCATGGCGATAACCTCCCTTCAGAGATTGAGTAGGGCCTCGGTTTCTGATGCCGAGGGTGCGAAGCCGCGTTTTTCATAGTGATCGAAAATAGTCTGGACGACGGCATCGGCATCGTCCAGGACCGTGATCAGTTGGAGGTCTTCGGGATGGATGGTCTGATGGGCCAGGAGGGTATCCTTCCACCATTGGATCAAGCCTCCCCAAAACGCCGAGTCAAACAGGATGATGGGCATTTTGCGGGTTTTGCCGGTTTGGACCAGGGTCAGGCACTCGGCGAGCTCATCGAGGGTGCCAAAGCCCCCGGGCATGACCACATAGGCGGCGGCGTATTTCATGAACATCACCTTGCGCGAGTAAAAATGCTCGAAAGATAGAGAGATGTCCTGATAGGGGTTGCTGTGCTGTTCGTGGGGCAGTTCGATATTGAGTCCGATACTGTAGCCCGAGCCGCGATGGGCACCGCGGTTGGCTGCCTCCATGATCCCAGGACCACCGCCGCTGATGACCGAGAAACCGGCATTGGAGAGCTTTTCGGCAATGCGCAGGGTTTCCTGATACCAGGGGTGGTCCTCGGGCAGTCGGGCGGAGCCAAAGATGCTGACACAGGGCTCGACGGCAGCCAGCTTTTCGTACCCACGGACAAACTCGGCCATGATCTGGAAAATCTTCCAGGCCTCGCGGGTGAGGAGACTTTCTCCGCCATCGCGGAGGCGTTCGGCTTCTAAACTGGCGCGCATGGGTCCTACCGGTTACAGGGAATTCCCCGTATTATGGCGGAAAGCAGCCGAAAAGTCCTACCCATGCAGCCACAACCTCGCATCCTGGTGGATGCCTCCAGTTTTCTCTATCGGGCCTTTCATGCCCTGCCCGATCTGCGCGCCCCCGATGGGCTGCCCACGGCAGCCATCTATGGGGTGGTCAGCATGTTGCGCCGGCTGCAGCGGGAGTATCCCGATGGGGAGATCGTGGTGATCTTCGACGCCCCAGGGCCGACCTTCCGTGATGCCATCGCGGCCGACTACAAGGCGCAGCGCCCGCCCATGCCCGAGGAAATGCGGGTACAGCTCCCCTTGCTCTACCAATGGATCGAGGCCATGGGCCTGCCGCTGCTGCAAGAGCCGGGCGTGGAAGCCGATGACGTCATTGGCACCCTGGCCCAGGCCACGCCGGCCAATCAGCCGGTGATCATCGTGAGCGGTGACAAGGATCTGGCCCAACTGGTGGATGAGCGCACCCGGATTGTCGATACCATGAAAAATACCGTGCTGGATGTGGAGGGCGTCCGCAAAAAGTTTGGGGTGGAGCCCAGGCAAATGGCCGATTTCTTGGCTCTGGTGGGGGACAAAGCAGACAATATCCCTGGCGTTCCCGGTGCCGGTCCCAAAACCGTTGCCAAATGGTTGCGGACCTATGGAGATCTTGCGGGGGTGCTGGCCCATGCCGAAGAGATCTCTGGTAGCGTCGGCGCATCCCTGCGTGTCAGTCGGGATTTTTTGCCCCGCAGTTTGGATCTGGCGCGGATTCGTACGGCATTGGCTTTGTCCGATCCCATCCCCGCCCAACGTCCCCCCGACCTCAACACCCTGTTGCAGCTGGCCGAGCGCCTGGGTTTTGGCTCCTGGCGGCGGGAGTTGGCAGCCCTTGGGGGAGAGGGCTCCCCCAAGGGCGAGGCAACTGGCTCTGCTGCGGCTATCGATCGCAGTCGCTATCAATGCATTGATACCCCAGAAGCCCTGGAGAAACTCTGTGAGCGCTTGGGGGAGGTCACCCTCCTGGCCCTGGATACGGAGACCAGTTCCCTCGATCCCCACGAAGCCCAATTGGTCGGCATTTCCCTGGCGTGGGCAGGGGACGAGGGGCAATCCACGGCGGTCTATATCCCCCTGGGCCATCGCGAAGGCCGGCAGTTGGAGCGCCAGGAGACCTTGGCGCGGTTGCGCCCGATCCTGGAATCTCCCACCCCAAAACTCGCCCAGAATGCCAAGTTCGACTGGCAGATTTTCTGGGGGCAAGGGATCCATCCCCACGGTCTGTTGCGGGACACCATGCTGGAGAGTTATGTGCTGGATTCCACCCGGCAGCACGATCTGGACAGCCTGGCCGAGCGCTTTTTACAGCACCAAAACCTGCGTTATGAGGACCTGGTGGGCAAGGGGAAGAAGCAAAAGAATTTTGCCGAGGTCCCCATTCCGGAAGCGCTTCCCTATGCGGCGGAAGACGCCGATGTCTGTCTGCGTCTCGATGGAGTTCTCTGGCCCAAACTGCAAGGCTGCGAGCCATTGAAAAGGGTGTTGGAAGAGATCGAGATGCCCCTGGTGGAAGTGCTGGCGCGCATGGAGTGGGCGGGCGTCAAGATCGATCCGGAACAGCTGGCGGCCCTGAGTGCCGAGCTGGCCGCCGCCCAGGCCCAGGTGGAACGAGAGGCATGGGAGCTGGCCGGGCAAAATTTCAATCTTTCCTCTCCCAACCAGATTCAGGAGATTCTCTTTGGCAAGATGCAGCTGCCGGTTGTGCGCAAGACGCCAGGAGGCCAGCCCTCCACCGACGAGGAGAGCTTATCGCAGTTGGCAGTCCATTCCCCCTTGCCCAAACTGATCCTGGAATACCGGAGTCTGGCCAAGTTGCGTAATACCTATGCCGAGGCCCTGCCCAAACTGATTCAGCCCCGCACCGGTCGGGTCCATACCCATTTCCAGCAGGCCGTGGCGGCCACCGGTCGGCTATCATCCAGTGATCCCAATCTGCAGAACATCCCGACTCGAAGCGAGCAGGGACGACGGATTCGCGAGGCCTTTGTGGCCGAATCGGGCTTTGTTCTCCTCAGTGCCGACTATTCGCAGATCGAGCTTCGCATCATGGCCCACCTGTCGGCGGACCCGGGCCTGATGGCAGCCTTTGCCGCCGGCGAGGATGTGCATCAGGCCACGGCTGCCGAGGTCTTTGGGGTGCCTTTGGCGGAAGTCACCCCTAGCCAACGGCGCGCTGCCAAGACCATCAATTTTGGCTTGATCTATGGCCAGACTCCCTTTGGTCTGGCCCAGCAGTTGGGGGTCGATCAGGCGGCCGCCAAGGCCTACATGCAACGCTATTTCGAGCGCTATCCGGGGGTCATGACCTACATGGAACGAACCCGGGAGCAGGCACGGGAGCAGGGTTATGTGGAAACCCTCTTCGGTCGGCGCCTCTATTTGCCGGAGATTCGTTCCAAAAATCCCGCCCGTCGCAATTATGCCGAGCGGGCAGCCATCAATGGTCCCATGCAAGGGACGGCTGCCGACCTCATCAAAAAGGCCATGGTGGCAGTGGATGCTTGGCTACAAGAAGATCCTCAGCGGGGCCGAATGATTCTCCAGGTTCATGACGAGCTCATTCTGGAAGTCCCCGAAGACACCCTTGCCAAGGCGCAGGCGGTCCTCAAAGAGAGGATGGAAGGAGTGGCCCGGTTGCAGGTGCCGCTGGTGGTGGGCATGGGTGCTGGAAAGAACTGGGCCGAAGCCCATCGCTAGCCTGCCGTTCGGGCGCTAGTGTCCTTGGAACAAGCGCAGAATGATTTGATGATTGAGCGTTTCCCCATTGAGCGCCATGGCCAGGATCTCTCCCCCCATGACTTGGGGGGCAATGAGTAGATCGGGCTGAACCCGCTCCATCCGTTTGATATTTTTGCTGTCGCTGACGGCGGCAACGGTTTTGGCGGCGCTTTGGAGTTCCTTGACAGCCAGCACCACGAAGGCATTTTCCGCATCATCGGTGCGCAGGGCCAATACCGCTTGGGCTGTCTCTGCTCCTGCTTCCCGCAGCACATCCACGTCGCTGGCATCCCCAATGATGACATCCTCTGGATGAAAAAAAGAGTCTGTTACTGCTGCTTGCAAGATGACGCGCACCCCTAGGCCACGACGGGTCAACTCTTGATAACTGTTGCGAGACAGGGGGCTGTCACCCACCAGGATGAAATGGTCGGACTGGGGCATGGGAGACCTCCGATGAAAGAAGATTGAACTTTACTAGAAACTATATTGTCATAGCTGGGTAAGTTTTCCCGGGCTTTACCTCCCTGCTCGGGGATTCGAATCCTCTCGGAGGATTCACGCTTGTCCCCTGCCTGTGGTGGGGGATTTTTTTTCGAGCCACTGCGCCAAATGCCACTGCAATTCGTCCAGCCCCTGACCGGTGTGGGCGGAAAAGAGCTGCAGGCTGGCGTCCTGCAATTCTGGACGCCGTTGCAAGGCTTCCCAGGTGCTGCGGGCAGCCCCGCGGGAAAGCTTGTCGCTTTTGTTGAGCAGGATATGCACCGGGCGCTGGCAATGCTTTGCAAATGTCAGCAGGTCCTGATCAAAGGGCATGAGGGGATGGCGGATATCCATGACCAGGACGATACCCGCCAGGCTTTGGCGCTGTCGTACATAGTGCTCCAGCAATTGCCCCCAATGCAGGCGCAGGGCCTCGGGAACCTTGGCATACCCGTAGCCGGGCAGATCCACCAGGCGTTGTCCCTCGTCCAGGCCAAAAAAATTGAGGGCTTGGGTACGACCGGGAGTACGACTGACCCGGGCGAGGGCACGCTGGCTACAGAGGCGATTGAGGACGGAGGATTTGCCCACATTGGAGCGCCCAGCCATGGCCACTTCGGCGCCATCGTCGGGCGGAAGCTGGCCCTTCTGGGTCACACTCAGCAGATATTGGGCTCGCTGTAAGGGCGCGAAACGAAAGCCCGGCGAGTGGAAACTGCCCTTGGTATGGTCCATGCTAGGAGCATAGCCGGGCCCTGGGGTTTCTGGCAATGCTGGGGCCATGCTGGCACCGGTCAGCAGTAGCATCGAAAAAAACTGGGAGGTTTTTTTTGCAATCGCAAACACTAGACCATCCGCGCTCCTGGTCGCGGGGTAGGCTCTTGTTGCAGTTCCTTGGTTCCATGCGCTTGGCAGTGAGTCTGTTGGTACTCCTTGCCATTGCCTCGATCATTGGTACTGTACTCAGTCAACAGCAGCCTTACGGCAATTACGAACTCCAGTTTGGGGCTTTTTGGTTCCAGGTGTATCGCGAGCTGGGACTCTACGATGTGTACCGAACCCTCTGGTACACGGCTATTGTTGCTTTTCTAGTGCTTTCCACCGCCACCTGTGTGACCCGTAATACCCCGCGCATGCTTCAGGAAATGCGCGCCCTGCCCTTACGGCAGCGAGCAGCCGCGTTGCGTGGGCAGGATGAGGTGGTGGAAGGGCCATCGCCGCTGCCCGCGGAGGAACTCCAGAATCGATTGCTCCAGGTCTTGCGCAATAGCGGCTTTCGGCCGCGGTCCAGCAGGGAGGAGGGGGTCCTGTATGTAGCTGCCCAGAAGGGACGTTTTCATCGGTTGGGCTATTTCTTGACCCATTTGGCCATCATCGTGATTTGTGGGGCCGCTCTGTACAACGCCGACGTCCCGGTGAAATGGATGGAATGGACTGGTCGGCTGCAACCGGCCAAGAATTTTGATCTGCCCCTGGCCCAGGTTCCCCGGAGTGCATGGATGCCACTCCATAATATGGCCTACCGAGGCATCATTACCCTTCCCGAGGGACAAACGGCTGATGCGGTCTTTACATTGGCAGGTGATGGCTATCTGGTGCAGCCCTTACCCTTTCGCATCCATTTGCGGACCTTTCATGTGCGTTATTACTCCACGGGGATGCCCAAGGATTTCGTCTCGGATGTGGTCCTCTACAGTCAAAGTGGGCAGGTCCTCAAACAAGGAATCATCCGTGTCAATCACCCCATGGCCTATGATGGCGTTGAGATCTACCAGTCGAGCTTCAGTGACGGTGGTTCTACTCTGCGCATGAGCAGCTATCTGCTGGGGGCTCCGGCGCTCCATCCGGCTGCCTTGCAAGGGCGGGTAGGACAGACCTTACAGGCCGGGGATTCCGGTTATTCCGTTCAACTCAAGAATTTTAGTCTCGACAACGTGGTCCCCCGCAGTGCCCTGGGAGAAAAGCCCGACCCCCAACACCCCATGGTCAATTTGGGTCCGAGCTTTGTGTATATCGTCCGGGATCCCCATGGTGGGGCTGCCGAATTCCAGACCTATATGAATCCTTTCTATCGGAATGGGCAGGGCTTTTTTGTGCAAGGTTATCGGCAGCAGGAGGGAGCCCCCTATCAGTATGTCTATGTGCCCGTGGGTCCCCATGGGGGAATTTCCCTCTTTTTGAATTACTTGGCGGCCCTGCAGATTGCCGCCCGGAACAATGCCCAGGCATCGTCGGCAGTGTTTGAACAGATTTTTTCCATGCTGGCGGATCGGGTGGCCCCGCAATTGACGGCAACGGAGCGCGCTCGTTTCCTGCAAGCAAGCCTACAAGCCTTGCCCATGCTGCGTGACTATCCGGCGCCATTCATTTTGCATTTGCAGTCCTTCGAGCACCGCTGGGCGGCGGGGCTGCAGGTCACCAAGTGGCCGGGCACCGTAGTGATTTATTGGGGTTGTGTGGCCTTGGTCCTGGGGATTTTTATCCTCTTTTATTTGCCCCAGAAACGGGTCTGGGCAGAAATTCGCGCCGATCATGGCGGCAGTACCTTGGTGTTGGGTGCCAGCGCCGATCGCAACAAGGTGGAATTTTCCCGGGAGGTGGCTGCCTGGCGGAAGTTTCTGGGAGTGGAACCAAAGTAGTTTCCTGATTTCTGTGGCAAGGGAAGGAGCGAGGATATGGCCAATAGTATGGAGTCTTGGGTTGCCGAATTGCCCAAAGAGTACCAACAGCGTTCTGTGCAGCAGATCCTGCGCCAGGAATGGCCCTGGATACTGGGGCTCAGTGTGGTGGCAGCCATTATTGTCGGCCGCTGGGGGATGGCGTTTGGCTACTGGCAGTATCTGGTGCTGGCGGCTTGGTATCTGGGTTTGCTATTGGGCGGGATCGCCTGGCGTCCCCTGCAATGGGCAACGGTGGGGGTTTGTGTCCCGGCTCTTTTTGCCGTTTGGCTCTACGCCCATGGCCAGACACCCACCAATAATTGGTTGTTGGGCTACGTCCTCCAAGGGAGTGCAGCCGCTTTGTGGATGTCGGCTTTCTTGCTGATGGGGACCATTGCTTATTTGGGTTTCGTCTGGAGCCAGAATCCACACCTGGGGACTTGGGCTACGGGTCTGACCTGGGCAGGAGTACTCTTTGGCTTCCTTGCTTTGGGGGTGCGCTGGCGGGAAACCTACCTGGGCCATCCCGATTGGGGTCATATCCCGGTCAGCAATCTCTGGGAGGTGTTCGTCCTGTTCTGTGCGGCTACTTCCCTGTTCTACCTCTATTATGAACAGCGGGCGAGAAGTCGGGCCCTGGGCGCCTTTGTCATGCCCCTGGTGGCGGCGGCCGTAGGCTTTCTCCTCTGGTTGACCCTGGTCCAGCATATGGATCAGATCGAGCCCTTGATTCCTGCCTTGCAAAGCTTCTGGATGAAATTGCATGTACCCATGATGTTTGTGGGCTATGCCAACTTCACCGTGGCGAGTCTCATTGGGGTGGCCTATTTGCTGGGCGAGCGCTCCCGCGCCAAGCAGGGTGCCCTGGCCCAGATCCTGCCCACTCCCGAGCGCATGGATGAAGTGATGTACCAGGCCATTGCCTTGGGTTTTCTCTTCTTTACGGTGGCAACCATCTTGGGCGCGGTCTGGGCGGCACGGGCCTGGGGCGGTTTTTGGTCCTGGGACCCCAAGGAAACCTGGGCCCTGATCGTGTGGCTGAACTATGCCGGATTTCTCCATGCCCGGGTGGTGAAAGGTTGGCGGGGTCGGGCCATGGCTTGGTGGTCTTTTTTGAGCCTCTGGGTGGTGAGCTTCTGTTTTCTGGGGGTCAACCTCTTTCTATCAGGGCTCCATTCCTACGGCAAGCTCTGAATTCTCTCCTTACCCACCGCCCTCACTCCAGATCTCTGCTTGGGCACGACTCACGGCGGGGGTCTGTACCCGGCAAAAATCTTTTTGGGTCAGCGGCATGGGGACGCGGAAGAGTGCCCCAGCCATTAATGCCGCGGGGTCCTTGAGATGGTTGATGGCCATGAGGTATTGGGTAGTACTGTGGTATTGCTGGGCCAACGCATGCAGATCCGTACCCGCTGGAACACGAATCTCCAAAAAGCTCCCGCCCGTATTGCAACGAGGAGCAATATCCAAGGTGCGTAGGGCCCGGCGCATGGTATACCGAAAGACGGGAGCGGCTTCGATGCCGCCGAAATTCCAGGCATAGTGACTGCCGCGGAGGTTGACGGCCATGACTAGATCCGGGTTGGGCCCTGGGGCAAAGCCCACAAAGGTGGCATTGGTGCGGTGGTGGTAAAATCCATCATGGCCATTGCTCATGTTGGCGGTCCCGGTTTTTCCCGCAACCGCATAGCCGGGAAGGGCCGCGAGGATGCCGGTGCCGCCAGGGCGGGCGACACTTTGCAGCCAGTTCTGCAAGTCATGGGCGACCCATTGGGGCATGACCCGATGGCGTTGGACCGGATCGGCGGCGACCAGACGCGGTCGCACATAATAACCACCATTGGCAATGCTGGCGTAGGCGGTGGCAAGTTGTAGGGTGGTCACCGACACCCCATAGCCAATGGCAATGGTCGCATGTCTGGCAATGCCCCAAAGGTGCCAGGGAGGAAGGACGCCGGCGGTTTCCCCGGGCAGACCGAGGTCGGGGGCACGGCCAAAACCTACGGCTCGATAGAGATGGTACAGGATCTTTTTGGGGGTTTTGAGGGCGATCTTGGCGGTGCCGATGCAGCTGGAATATTTCAGAATGTGCTTGATATTGAGAAGGTGATGGGGGACATCGTCGCGGATGGGATAGCCTCCCACCCACAGAGGATGAAAGACATGGAAGCGTTCATTGGGGCGAACGCTGTGGCTGGCTAGGGCAGCAGCGATGGCAAAGGGTTTCATGACCGAGCCCGGCTCGAAGGCCAAATGGACGGCGTTGTTTACATAATCTGCGGGAGCGCTGCAGGCATCCTTGCTGTTGGGATTGCAGCTGGGGACACTGACCATGGCCAAAATTGCCCCCGTATGGGCATTCAGGAGCACTGCTGAGCCTTCCTGGGCGTGAAAGTGGTGAAGGGACCGGAGCAGCGCCATGTAGGCCCAATATTGCATCTGCGGATTGATGGTGAGCCGCAAGGAATGCCCGGATTGGGATAAGCGTTGGATATGAAGGACCTGAAAGATTTGCCCAGCGCCGTCCAAGCGTGCGAGCTCCCTTCCAGGTCGCGCCGCCAACCAGGAATTGTAGGCAAGTTCCAGTCCCGTTGCCCCTTGATGTGCTTCATTGACCATACCGATCAAGGGGGTGGTGGCTGGGCCCAAGGGATAAAAACTGCGACTGGTAGGCAGCACGCCGACGCCACGAAGATGAAGTTCGGCGACGCGCTTGCCGAGCATGGGAGCCACCTGTCGTCGCAGGTAGACAAAGTCGGCACCCCCGTCCCGCAGGCGCTGCTGCAATTGTTCCAGAGAGATTCCCAGGGCCTTGGCAAGAGCGGGCCATTGCGCTTGATCCTTGACCAGGACGGCAGGATCTCCCCAGATGGTGCTGGCCGCCGTATTGACAGCCAGAGGGAGACCGTTGCTGCCAAGGATCACCCCGCGTTGGGCCGGTAGCGTAAGTTGTTGGAGATAGCGAAGTCGGCCCTGACTGCGCAGTCGCACCGATTGTAGGTATTGCACCTGAAAATCCCGGCCCAATACCAAGAGCAAGGCCAGGAACAATCCGGCCGCCAGCCAGAGTGGGCGACCCTTGGGTAAGGAGCCGTGGCGAAAGGAAGCGCGTGGCATGGGAGCTCAGGAACCTGCCCGGTACACAAAGTCTACCCGCCGGTTTTTGCGCCAGCAGGAGGGAGTGTTTTGGGTACACAGGAGATTGTCTTTGCCAAAGGAAACCGTACTGATTTGCCTTGCCGCTACACCGTCGGCCTCCAGGAGATCCTTGATGGCATGGGCCCGCCAATCGCCAAGGGCCAGATTGTACTCCTGGGTGCCGGTTTGCGAACAGTTCCCCTCCAAGCGCACATGGAGATTGGGAAAGCGCAGCAAGAAGCGGGCGTTTTCTTGGGTGATTTTGCGTGCCCGCGCCGATACCTGAAAGCTATTGTTGGCAAAGTGTACCCGCAAATGCTGTGGTAGGGCGGCGAGTTCGGCATTGGAGAGATTTTCGTTCTGCCCACCAATGGGGCCATTGTTGAGGGTTTTTTCTCCCGCCATGCCCTCTTGCAGGGCTTGGGTTTGGGCAGTTGCGCTACTGGGTGTGGGTGTTGCAAGAGCTTGACTGGAGGGGCTCACCCGCTGGGCGCAGGCAGTCAGCGCGGCAACAGCCATGATGGCCAACAAGGGCCCGCCTGCGCGCCGGGGCAGGGAAAAGGTATGCGGCATGATGATAGTCCTGTAACACGGCAATTATTTCTGTAGGACCATGGCTTGGCCAATCGGTTCTATGGCGAGCTTAGGACGAACCCTCGTCCCAGCGAAATAACGCAGCAGCGCGCTTTGCCTGAGGTGCACTTCCCAGCCCACAGCTGCGGCAGCCCCCTTGGCAGGGGGAGGTGCCGCGCGTTGCAGCGCTTGGGGGAAGTGCCAGGGAAAAGACCCGTTTGAGCTTGCCCCGCTGCTGCCAATGGGCAATGGCTGCGGCAATGAGCTCCTGGGAGAGTCCCAGGCGCTGGGCAATTTCCTCAGCACTGAGAACGGGGCCTTGGCGCAGTAGCTCCCGCACCCGAAAGAGGGG
>JABEBX010022048.1_pt1 | contig 21416 bp, 19 predicted proteins | sample 7245971 | NCBI WGS metagenome assembly JABEBX01 (sample SAMN14506365, study PRJNA622280) | hot springs metagenome | biome: hot spring [ENVO:00000051]|acidic hot spring [ENVO:00002120]; feature: spring [ENVO:00000027]|sediment [ENVO:00002007]; material: sediment environment [ENVO:01001048]... | reverse complement strand
GTGTTTTTTCCTCATCGTATTTTCGAAGAATACCTTTATTTGACGCAGGATTTTTACAAAAATTCCCTTATTTTGCAAATGCATTTTTTGGGTTAACCGATAAACTGCAGAGGAAAGAGTTATGCGCCTCTGCTCAAGAATAAACGCCCTTTATATAGTATTGTCACAGAAAATTTTTTATGGTATGCTTTTTACAGTCGTAAAATAACCTTAAAAGGAGGAAGGGTATGAACAAAAAATTTATATTGTTCATTTCTGTCGTAGCGTTGTTAATGGCTTCCAGTAGGGTGTACGCACAACAAGGCATGACTCAGACAACCAATCAAGCACCAGCACAAGAGAATGCAATATTCAATGTTGCAAAACTGGTTGTGTGTACAGGTGTGGAAAACAGAACCCCTGTTGGGGTGGCTGAGACCTTTTCTGCAAGCACACAAACGGTTTATGCCTTTCTTGATGCTACAAAGATCACAGAAGACACACAAGTTACATTCGTATGGTTGTATAATCAGAAAGAGGTATCTAAAGTGGAATTGCCCTTAAAGCAGGGCTTCAGATGGAGAACATTTGCGAGCAAAACCGTCAGCGGTATGAAAGGCAATTGGTCTGTAGAACTCAAAGATGTAAATGGCAATACAGTAAAAACGGCTAAGTTCGAGATAGAATAAGGTTATTTTATAACGAAAGGTAGCATGGGCGGGCTTGCGGCCTGCCCATTATAATTGTTTGTTTTATATCTATTTTATCTTATAAAATATATATATGGGTGCTTTTTTTGCAATAGTGCTATAATTGATAAGTTTGAAATTTCTCGTAAAAAAAATAACAAATGATATGCAATCTTTATGATACGCGGTTTGTTTAAATTTAATGTTAATATTATGATAAACAATTACAGACATAAATCAGGTGTAATGATGGGCTTTTGCTTATTGATAGTCTTGATTGCATTATGCTTTTTTACATCAATTGCAAATGCAGACAGTAACTATTTAAAAAAGGGTATAACGTACTATGAATATGGAGACTATGATAATTCCATAAAATACCTTAAACAAATAGATACAATCTCAGAAACCACAAAGACCGATACACTTGTCCATCTATATCTTTCCCTTGATTACTATGCAAAGGGTATGAATGAGGATATGAATAAAGAATTAAAAGCCCTTTACCAAACAAATCCAGAGTTTGTGTTAAACCCTGTAATAGTACCACCAACGGTAATATCAGTCTATGATGAAATAAAAAAACATACCATGATGCCTGTGCAATTAGTACCGAAACCAAAAGAACATAATTATTGGCTAAGGGTGATACCATTCGGTGTAGGCCAATTTTCAAAAGGGGATAACAAAAAGGGCACGATTTTGCTTATAGCAGAAGTAACAGAGTTAGCGGTGAATATATCTACATACTATATAAGGAAATCAAAAGAAAATCATGATGGAAGTTACAACAATCCTGTATGGGCTAATAACATGCAGGCCGTTCAACTAACAGCTTTTTGGCTTTTTGTTGGTACCGCATCTTATGGTATTGTTGATGCATTTGTCTGGAGAATGCCCTAATGGCAAAATTAATATTTAAAAAAAATAATCACGCATTCATACTTACAAAAAAAATTACCACCCTAAGTACATCGGTCGATGCTGATATTAGGCTGACGGATCAAAAAGATTTGCTCTGCTATATAGAGAAAACGGATGAAGGTTCCTATCGTTTAGAAACGATAAAAGGGAAAGGTTTAAAAATAAATGGAAAATTTCTAAAACATCGCAAATTGGAATTCGGTGATCTTATAGAAATAGGCAGCGACATTGCTTTATTTTTAGATATAGATGAATACGAACAAAGACCCGAAGAATCGAAATTTTATCAAGATGTGGAATTGTTGTTTCAAAACAAAGAATTAAAGGATATAGCAAGAATAATTCTTAATAAACTAATGGATGAAACTTATGCAGAAAAGGGTATGATACTTTTGCTTGAGGCAGATGAACCGTCTATCCTTGTTGGTGGTGAAAAGGATGGAATGGAATTCCTGAGTGGGTTCAGTGAAACAATAATAAAAACGGTGCTTTTGGAAAAAAAACCTATCATGTCCAACAATGTTTTAACGGACGAACGATTCCTGCCGTCCAAAAGTATAGTTGCACTCAAGATAATGGCAACAATAGTTGTACCTATATTTAGGAGCGATACTATTTATGGTGTAGTTTATCTATGGAATTCAAATGCAGCCAATCTTTTTTCAGACGTTACTATGACGATAGCAAAATATTACGCATGGATATTTTCCATACTTATAGAAAACGAAAAATTGAAGCAGGGTACAAACACAAACATCAAACGGGTTAAGATAAATCAACGTACCGTAGTATGGCATAATCTTATATCGCTCAACCCAGAGATGATTCATATATTCGATCAATGTGATAAATTGGCAACCACAGAGAGTAATATGGTTTTTTATGGAGAACAGGGTACTGGCAAGAAATCTCTCGCAAAAACGATACATGATATATCCGATCCCGATTCTTACCTATATATGTTCAAATTAAAAAACAAACCGACAAATGTACTCTTAGATGAATTTTCTATGTTGTCGGGTATGGACTTCGGCAGCAAAGGATTTAATGGAAAGGCATTTATTATAGTAGATGGACTTGAATATTTGCCGGAAGAGTTATATTCACCTATGGTGGCAATCATTGATAAGCTTCACTCTGCAAGATGGATCTTTGTCATAGAGAGTAACCCGGATTCGGAAGAAAGTCTATTGGATAAAAGGCTGAGAACAAGATTGGGACAAATTATTATAAGGGTACCGGCATTGAGAGAAAGAAGTGAAGATATCGATCCTCTCGCTGCAAGGTTTCTCGATGAGTTTTGTACTGTATATTCAAAGGATATACAAGGTTTCACAGAAAAAGCCGAGAGAACATTGCACGGTTATAAGTGGAATGGAAATATCGCAGAGCTCAGGGACGTTATAAAAAAGGCGGTTATAAATACGGACTCTGATATAGTGGAATCCGATTCTCTCGAAATAGAACCGCCTGATACAACACTTACCCCTCTTGGAAAAGCAAAAGAAGACTTTATGAAACGCTATATAAAGATGGCATTAGAGATAACGAATGGAGACAAGATAAAGGCAGCGAGCATGCTCAGAATAAGCCATAGAACTGTGTATAAGTACCTTGAAGATTAGAATGAAACAGACATCATTATTATACCTCAAAAAAACGGATATAAAAATATATAAGCGAATAGTTTATTTTTTTTTAAAAATGTTACTTGTGATTTTGATGCCGATAATCTTTTTTGGATTCAGCAACTGCGGAGTACCGGACAACATACATGGCAAAACGAATACCAATACGCCTCCTGTAATTACCGATTACTCTCCACCCGACGCAAATCTATCAGCCTATGACGGAGAACTATTAAATTTCTGGATTAAAGTCCAATATCCTGATACTAATCTTCTCATGTACACTTGGCAATTGAATGGAAGTGATGTTTCAAATGGAACATACTATAATTTTAATGTTAGTATAACTCAGGGTACCAGACAAGTGCTTACCGTAGTGGTAAGTACGCCTTCCGGCTTGCAGGCAGAAAAAATCTGGCTAATTAATGTAACGACCAATTAGTCCAATAAGGTGGGTTTATGGAATATATACCTCATAACGTAGTGCATGTTGAATTGAATAAGCAAAGATTAAAATCATATATAAACAATGCTGAATCCTCAGTACTCTTACAGTCAAATATGTTTGATCCGATTCTTTTTATAAAAGATGTCGAAAAACTTTATCGTGACAGCTTTACCGGAATTATTCTGCTCGACCATGCGGAGGTACAAAAGGTCGTTTACGTAAAAAATGGAGAGGTTATTTTTGCAAGATCAAGCGTTAACGACGAAAGACTTGGTGAAACTCTATGCAGGATGGGTAAATTGACCATAGATGAGCTTAATAAGGCTTCAAAGGAGATTACACCTAACCGCAAACTCGGTAAGATACTTGTAGAAAATGGTCACATAACATCCAGAGATCTCTGGCTCGGAGTAAAGAGGCAGATATTTGAGATATGGGGTAGCTATATCATGCCGGCTGAAAATCATACCAATGGATGGTTTCACGTGATCAAATCAGAGATCGATGATATAAATATAGTAAAACCTAATGAGAACATGCTTGCAAGCCTTTTCGAATTTTTAAAGGAAAGGGCCGATTCCATAAACATCAATATAGAACCGGAGAATCTGGTTCATTTGAATTATATTACCAACTCGGTATCCTTCAATATATTCGAGCAAGCTATAATAAAACATCTTTTAAAAACCAATGATGTGACAGTTACGGCATTGTCAAAAGAAATAAATGCTGATTTCGAATCCACCATGATAGCATTGAGGCCGCTTATTTATACGGGCATATTGGATAGAGTAAGACAACTTGCCAAAGCCGAATACAAAACTGAAGACGTAAAGATTGGGGAACTGATTAGTTTAACCAATACAATAATGACGAGCATTGCCGAAATAATGGCTAAAAAAGCTCCTGATGTAAATTTTAAAGATGCCGTAAAAGATTATATAAAACTATCCGATGGCATTTTCAAGGAATGTAAAATAAATGAGCAGGGTTGTTTTGATGTGAATTCATTTATGGAAATCTACAAAAATTCACAATTGTTGTCACCCTATGACGAGGCTGTTGTATTTATTAAAGAACTTATACAATTCGAACTTTTTGAAATGAAGAATTATCTTTCCAAAGATCAAACGGAAGAATTAGAAAATATAATAGATGCTTTAGGATAAAAAATGTCCGACAAATTTAATTTGGAAAATTTTATAAAGCTTATACCTGATACTGATTTTGCGGGTTTTCTGGAAAAAAAAGCCGAATTCAATATTTCCGAAAATACAAAAATAGATGTAACAGATTTTGGTAATACCTTAATATTGACCAAAAAAAATGAAGGAAGTACGGACCACGCAGCAAGGCCGGCTTTCTTAGGCAGCCTTACGTACTTCAATATTGCAGACATATTTTCTATGATAAATATATTACAAAAAACCGGCATGCTTATAATCAAATCCGAAGACAAGGTGAAGAGTGTTTATTTTATGAAAGGAGAAATAGTATTCGCATCATCGAATCAACCCGAAGATAGGCTTGGCTACATTCTGTATAAAACCGGTAAACTCACAAAGGAGCAATGGGAGTATGCAGAAAAAAAGATGTCGGAGAATACTCGGTTCGGTTCTGTTCTATTAAAGAATGAGCTTATATCCCCAAAAAATCTATGGTGGGGAGTGAAATACCAGATAGAAGAGATCATTTACAGCATCTTTTCGATTTCTATCGGATACTTCTTTTTCTTAGAGGGTGCAATACCAGAAGGAGACCTTGTGAGGTTTTCATTAAATACCCAGAATATGCTCATGGAAGGATATAGAAGACTCGATGAATGGAAACTGATTGTACAGAAGATTCCATCCGATGAAACAAGTATACGGCTTTCTTCCAATATGCCCGACATAGAATTGACCCAGAACATGCAGTCAATGATAAATATAATAAAGGGTGATATGCAGATATCGGAGGTAATAAGATTGACTCAGCTTGGAAGGTTTCATACATACAAAATATTATACGCTCTTTTGAATGCTGGCATAATCGAAATATCCGGCACAAAAAAACAAGATAAAACGCTGGATGAAGCGACTATTCAGATAATTGCTATTATAAAAAAATATAACAATATATTCAAAAAATTATTCGGCGTCATAAAGTCCACGAACCCTAAATTTGATCACAAAGAATTGCTCGATAATTTTATGTCTGAACTTTCAGAACGGCTGCAAAAATTGTATAAAGATGTAGATATAAACAAGGAAGGAGAACTTGACGAAACAAAATTACTCATGAATATTGATGCAATGAAGCTTACCGAATCCGATTCTTTGAATAGGGTCGTCGGTTTATCCGGATTACTCGTTTCTCAAATGCTCCTTGAAGGAATGAATGAATTTTTAAACTATGAGATTTTTATAGCAAGAAATCTCCTTCAGCCGGATATATTCGAAGTCCTGAACAGGGAAATAAAGGCGACACAATATGAAGGATAATTCAGAATATTCGAAACGGATCATAGTCGCTATAGACGATATATCAAAAGATAAAATCAATCGAATTATCGATGCTACAGCACCGTTTATAGAGATATACAAAATAGGCAGCATTACTTTTACAGCATTTGGACCGAAAATTATAGATGAAATAAAAGGCAGAGGTAAGGAAGTATTCCTTGATTTGAAATTTTTTGATATCCCTAATACGGTTTCAAAGGCTGTTAAACAGGCTGCATCATATGGCGTCAAGATGCTTACCCTGCATGCACTCGGCGGATATGAAATGTTAAAAGCCGCTTTCGAGTCAAACGAGGGCAGGGCAACATTGCTTGGGGTAACATTGCTCACAAGCCTTGATGCATCTCATTTGAATAGAATAGGTATCGATACCGATACCGAAGGTATGGTGCAAAGGCTTGCTTTGCTCGCAATAGAGGCCGGTCTTGACGGACTCGTTGCCTCGGGTCATGAGCTTGAACGGTTGAGACATATATGCGGGAATAAGCCTGTTATCGTCGTCCCGGGCATAAGGCTTGAAGACGAAGCATCGAATGACGATCAGAAGAGAGTTGTTTCGCCCAGAAGCGCTTTTGATTCAGGGGCAGACTATATTGTAATCGGCAGGCCGATAACAGAAAGCAATGAACCCGCAGATACCATAAAAAAGATAATAAAAACTTTAACGAGAGGAGAACGATAAAATGATCTATGAATTCCAATGTAAAGATTGCAATAATGTGTTCGAAATAAGGGCTACACTTGCAGAAAAAGAAAAGGGGCTAAAGCCAAAATGCCCTGAATGTAATTCCCAAAATACACATCAAATAGTAACTGCATTTGGAATGGGAGGCTCAGGCCAGAATTCATTCGACAGCTTTTCTAATACTTCAAGTTCATCCTGTAATTCATGTTCATCGGGGTCATGCTCTTCTTGCAGACATTAATTATATTGTATAATGTATACAGAAAAAACAGTGTTTGTGAAAAATCTTGACAAGATTCTACCTATTCTGTAACACGAATCAAAAGAAGATAATAAAAGAGAAAGATAAATATGCATATAATATATTCACAGGTATTGATACAGGCAGTTGTATTCTGGATAATATGGTTTTTACTGAACCAGGTGTTTTTTAAGCCTTTCTCCAGAGTTTATGAGAAAAGAAGTTCTAAAACTGTAATGGCCATCGAAGAAGCTAAGTTGTTGAACAAGGAGTCCGAAGACCTCGAGGCAGAACTAAAAAAGAAAATAGACGAAGCTATTATGGCTGCAAATAAACTCAAATTGTCTATAACCGAGCAAGCAAAGAAAAACCGAGAAGATATATTAAAAAAGGCAAGCGATGCTATGCAGGAGCAGTTAAAGTCTATGACAATACAAATAGAAAAAGAAAAAATTGAAATACTGAACAAATTAAACTCAGACATTAAACAGTTCATACCATTAATTTCAAGGAAGATGATGCTAAAATGAGAAACTTCTTATTTATTTTATTGTATTTGTTTTTAATACCTTCCGTAGCACAGGCAGACGAAGGTAGTTTTTTCACCATGAATCTTGTATGGTCAATTATAAACTTCATTATATTAGTTGCCGGTTTTGTATATCTTTACAAGCGCTTCCATGGCGAGAAATTCTTCAAAATGAGGAAGGATACTATAGAAAAATTAATCAATGAAGCTATGGATGTAAAACAAAAGGCAGTGAACAGACATGATGCCGCGGTAAAACAAATTGATGAATTCGAAAAAATAAGAAAAGAAATTATGGATGACGTGAATGCAAGGGCTGAAAAGGAGAAGCAGGAAATTATTGAGGAAGGCGACGAGATGGTCAGGAGAATAAAAAAAGATGGGGAGCGCATTGCCGATGCCGAGGTTCAGAAGGCAAAGGAATTGATAAGCGAGCATCTACAGACTCAGTTATATGCACTATCGAAGGAATACATAGAAAAATCTATGGATATTGATTCCCAAAAACATGTTACAGATAACTTTATCAGGAAGATAAAATGAATGTAAGTATACGGTATGCAAAAGCAGTGTTTCAGATAGCAGAACAACAAAACAAGATTGATAACTTTATGCAAGAACTTAATAAGTTAAAACAACTTTTTTTAGAGGATAAATCGCTGAAGGACTTTTTTAATGATTTGTTAGTAGAAAAAATGAAAAAAATAAAAGTATTATCTGTTTTGCTTGATAAACTTAATATTTCCAAAGAGATTAAGAATCTAATTATACTCCTTATAAATAGCAGCAGAGAACAAATTTTTGACGATATAATAATAAGTTATGAAGAGATGTGTGATGCTTATAAGGGTCTTATAAAAGCGGAAGTATATGCTGCTTATGATGTTACACAAGACGAAATAAATGTACTAAAAACAAGAATAAAAGACCTTTTCAAAAAAGAAGCATTACTGACTATAAAGAAAGATAGCTCAATTATCGGTGGCGTAAGATTGAAGGTAGGTTGGACTATATATGATGGAACTATTAAAACACATTTGAAAGATTTTACAAACTCAATAAAGATATAAAAAGGTGTTAAGGAGAAAATTATGGCGTTAGGAATAAGATATGACGAGATAACAAGTATTATAAAAGAGCAGCTTGAAGGCTACGATTATAAGGTTGAAAAAGCCGAAGTAGGAACTGTTATATCAGTTGGTGACGGTATAGTAAGGGCTTATGGACTTGAAAAGGTCATGTCTGGTGAACTTGTTGAATTCGAGGATGGTACAAAAGGGCTTGTACTCAACCTTGAAGAGGAAAGCGTCGGAATATCCGTCATGGGTGAAATTACAGGCATAAAAGAAGGTCAAACAGTAAAAAGACTCGGAAGAATTATGCAGGTACCTGTTGGCGATGGTATGATTGGCAGAGTTGTCAATCCTCTTGGCGAGCCTATAGATGGCAAAGGACCGATTAAATCCAACGAAACGAGAAAGGTTGAGATTAAAGCGCCGGGCATTGTCATGCGTCAGCCTGTGAAAGAGCCTCTTCAAACAGGTATAAAAGCAATAGACTCGATGATTCCGATAGGAAGAGGGCAGAGGGAGCTTATCATCGGTGACAGGCAGACAGGTAAAACTGCTGTTGTTCTTGACACTATCATAAATCAGAAAGGCAAAAATATTATTTGTATATATGTCGCAATAGGGCAGAAACAGTCGACAGTAGCACAGGTGGTGGATAAACTTGCCCAGTATGGTGCAATGGATTACACCATTGTAGTTTCTGCAACTGCAAGCGAACCGGCCCCGTTGCAATACATAGCTCCATACTCTGGATGTACCATTGGCGAATATTATAGGGATAATGGAAAACATGCAGTAATATTCTACGATGACCTTTCTAAACATGCTGTTGCATATAGGCAGTTGTCGTTATTGTTAAGAAGGCCGCCTGGCAGAGAGGCATTTCCTGGAGATGTGTTTTATCTTCATTCGAGATTGCTTGAGAGGGCAGCAAAACTTTCAGAAAAGAACGGCGGCGGATCACTGACTGCTATACCAATAATTGAAACCCAGGCAGGAGACGTCTCGGCGTATATTCCTACGAATGTCATTTCGATAACGGATGGACAGATCTTCCTCGAAACGGATCTTTTCTATGCAGGTATAAGACCGGCGGTGAATGTAGGTATATCCGTATCAAGGGTTGGTGGGAATGCGCAGGTAAAGGCAATGAAGCAGGTTGCAGGTAGGCTCAGACTTGAGCTTGCTCAGTACAGAGAAATGGCTGCATTTTCACAATTTGCATCCGATCTTGATAAGGCAACACAGATGCAGTTGAACCGCGGAGCAAGACTTACCGAGTTGCTCAAGCAGCCTCAGTATAAGCCTGTAGCGGTCGAAGAGCAGATACTCAGTATATTTGCAGGGACGAACGGCTATCTCGATGACTATCCCGTCGATGTTGTCGGAAGGTTTGAAAAAGAGATGCTGTTGTTTGTAAAAGCGAAGTATCCTGATTTATTAAAGATAATTGCAGAGAAGAAATCTCTCGATGAAAACCTTATAAAATCTATCAAAGAAGCACTTGATAAATTCAAATCGGAATTTAACGTTAAAGGATAAAAATGCCGACACTTGCTGTTATTAGAAAGCGTATAAAGACCGTAACCAATACGGAAAAGATTACAAAAGCGATGAAAATGATTGCTGCTGTAAAATTGAGAAAAATGCAGCAGCAGGCAGTCAATGCACGGGCGTATTCAAAAAAGATAGAAGAGATGGTTCATGAGATTACATTCAGAATAGATACAACTATGCACCCTCTTATGAGAAGGCCTGAGCAGATCAAAAAAAGTCTTATCATACTTGCAACCTCGGATAGAGGACTCTGCGGAGGGTTTAACAGTAATTCAATACGAATGGTTTCTCACGAGATACTCGAGAGTAAGAATGAAAATAGAGAACTTGAATTCATTACCGTCGGAAGAAAGGGAAGGGATTTTCTAAGAAGATACAATCTCAATATAAAACTTGATCTGAGCGGTTCATCAGGCAGTCCAGATTATAGTAGTGTTATGGACATTGCCAATGCCGTTATAAAAGATTTTTCAGATGCAAAATATGACGAGATTAAATTTATATATAATAGGTTTGTGTCCATACTATCCCAAAAGACAACAACAGAAATTCTTTTACCCATCAAGAGACTCGAGGTTTCCGAATATAAGGAAGAATCTGCGGATGTCAAGGTTATATATGAACCTTCACTTTCAGAGATTCTCTCGAGTTTGCTGCCAAGAATGATACAAAGCAGAATATATCACGTACTTCTTGAGTCTGCCGCGAGTGAACATGCAGCAAGAATGACAGCAATGGATTCGGCAACAAATAATGCAAAGGACATGATCGATCATCTGACTCTTGTTATGAATAGAGCCAGACAGAGTACAATTACGAAAGAACTTATGGATATTGTTAATGGTGCAGAGGCAATGCGATGAGATCTGTTACGAAAGATTATTCCAGCTTTGGAAAACATAAAATAGGTCATAACTGGAAGGTAGTTTAATATATGAGGAGGACTAAAGATGCCTAATGATAAAAGAAATGGTACAATAAAGCAGGTAATCGGTGCAGTAGTTGACGTTGAATTTGAAAGCGAAGTACCGAAAATTTTTTCAGCTTTAAAGACAACAAATAAAGCTATTTCCGATAAAGAATGGAATCTGACCCTTGAGGTTGCTCAACAATTGGGTGAGAACACTGTACGGTGTATTGCAATGGATTCTACCGAGGGACTTGTAAGGGGTATGCCTGTTATGGATACTGGAGATGTTATCACGATACCTGTCGGTAAAGAAGTCCTTGGCAGGATATTGAATGTTATAGGCGAGCCTGTCGATGAAATGGGGGATGTAAAGGCAACAAATAGGTATCCTATCCACAGAACACATCCTGATTTCGAAGATCAAGCGACAAGTATAGAAATGTTTGAAACAGGCATAAAGGTAATAGACCTGCTGGCACCGTATCAAAAAGGAGGTAAGATAGGCTTGTTTGGCGGTGCAGGCGTTGGTAAGACAGTCATAATAATGGAACTTATACACAATGTTGCCATGCAGCACGGTGGATTTTCGGTATTCGGCGGCGTTGGAGAGAGAACAAGGGAAGGAAACGACCTATGGCTTGAAATGAAAGAGTCCGGCGTTTTGGGCAAGACAGCACTTGTTTATGGACAGATGAACGAACCACCAGGAGCGAGGGCAAGGGTGGGTCTTTCTGCATTGACTGTCGCAGAATATTTTAGAGATGAAGAACATCAGGATGTGCTGCTTTTCATAGACAACATATTCAGGTTTACGCAGGCGAATTCAGAGGTCTCTGCTCTGCTCGGTAGAATTCCTTCAGCTGTTGGTTACCAGCCCACACTTTCAACTGACCTTGGCGAGTTGGAAGAGCGAATCACGTCTACAAAGAAGGGATCAATAACATCTGTTCAGGCTATCTACGTTCCTGCGGATGACTTGACTGACCCGGCACCGGCAACCACGTTTGCCCATCTTGATGCTACAACAGTATTGTCCAGGCAGATAGCAGAGCTCGGTATCTATCCGGCAGTGGACCCTCTTGATTCGACATCAAGGATACTTGATCCCCTTATTATTGGAGAAGAACATTACAAAGTTGCAAGGGATATCCAAAGGATACTCCAGAAATACAAAGACCTTCTTGATATTATAGCAATACTTGGTATCGACGAGCTTTCCGAAGACGATAAGCTTATAGTTTCAAGGGCAAGAAAGATACAGAGATTTCTTTCTCAGCCGTTCTTTGTTGCAGAACAGTTTACGAATTTCCCGGGCAAATATGTTAAACTTGCTGATACAATACGTGGATTCAAAGAGATTGCGGAAGGTAAACATGATGCAATACCAGAACAGGCATTTTACATGGTAGGCACAATAGAAGAAGCTCTGGAAAAGGCGAAACAGTTAACAGTATAATTATATGCCGTTAAAATTAACCATCATAACACCTGAAAAGGTTATAGTTGAGAAAGATGTCGATGAAGTAGTTGCACCTGGTTGGCTTGGCGAGTTCGGTGTTTTACCGGGACATGCACGATTCATAACACTGCTGAGTATCGGCGAGCTTAAATACAAGTCTGGCGGCGAAGAGGATCATCTCGCTTTAAATTGGGGCTTTGCAGAGATAAACCAGACAAGGATGACAGTGCTTGTTGAAACGGCAGAATTTGATCGTGATATCGATTACAAACGCGCTCTTGCAGCAAAACAGCGTGCGGAAGAAGCGATGAAAAAGATTTCCATGATAGATGCAAAGTATGAAGCTATAGAAGCTGCTTTAAAGAGGGCATTGCTCAGGCTTGAGATATATCAAAAATACGGCAATCGGAAATAATCCGCTGCTACAAAAATATATTTTGCTTTATTGATCAAGAGCTATACAAAAATATAAAAAGAAATGCGTTGGATTAGCCGTGTGTTTGTTTGTGTAATCTCTTTTTTTGTTGTATACAACCAAAGGGGAGGTATTATACATAAATAATTATATGAACCCTTTAAGAATAGCACTTGCACAAATGAACAGCCGTGTAGGCGGTTTAGATGAGAATGTCGATAAGATAAAAGGATTTATAAAAGAAGCAAAAAAGTATCAAACGGATATAGTTGTTTTTCCGGAACTCGCCCTTACTGGTTATCCACCGGAAGATCTTCTTTTAAAGCCTGGATTCATAAAATCAAATTTAAATGCCCTACATGATGTTATAAAGAGCACTGAAAATATAACTGCTGTATTGGGTTTCGTGGAACTCAATTCGGATCTTTACAACTCTGCTGCGATTATAAGCAACAAACAACTGATAAGCACCACCAGAAAGGCTTTTCTGCCTAACTACGGTGTATTCGATGAGTATCGTTATTTCCAGAGAGGAACAATGTTCCAGGTTTATGTATTAGACGGCATAAAAATTGGCGTAAATATATGCGAGGATATCTGGTATCCTGATGGTCCGATACTTTATCAGGCACTTGGTGGTGATGCCGAAGTAATAATCAATATCAATGCATCACCTTATCATGCCAATAAGCAAATTATGAGGGAGCGTATGCTTGCTACAAGGGCACAGGACAACGCGGCTATTGTTGTTTATGTCAATATGGTAGGCGGACAGGACGAGCTTGTGTTTGACGGCGGAAGTGTTATTTTTTCTGAGTCCGGAGAATTATTATCAAGGGCACATCAGTTCGAAGAAGAAATATTAATCGCTGACATTGACATAAGCAGTGTTTTTAAGACAAGACTCCATGATCCGAGAAGAAGAGAGGATAAGCTTACATTTGATCCTGATATGATTATTAAAGAATATCAACTTAGTTCAAAAATAAAAACTCACAACTCAAAACTCAAAGTAAAGCAAACTATACACGGCTTATTAGGGCAGGAGGAAGAATTGTATAGGGCATTAGTTACGGGAACGAGGGATTATTTATCGAAGAATGGTTTTCAGAAGGCTGTAATAGGATTGAGCGGCGGCATTGATTCCTCCCTGGTTGCCTGTATCGCTGTCGATGCACTTGGCAAAGACAATGTAATAGGTGTGTTTATGCCGTCGATGTACAGTTCAATCGAAAGTAAGGAAGATGCATCAGAACTTGCTAAAAATCTGGGCATTACATTTAAAGAAATACCCATTACAGATTTGTACAATGCCTATTTAAGCATATTTGCCCCCCATTTCAGAGGCAAAAAACCCGATATAACAGAGGAAAATCTACAGGCAAGAATAAGAGGGAATATACTGATGAGCCTTTCTAACAAGTTTGGATGGCTTGTACTTACAACCGGCAATAAATCGGAAATGAGCGTTGGGTATGCGACCCTCTACGGTGATATGGCAGGGGGATATGCTGTAATAAAGGATGTATCGAAGACATTCGTATATAGACTGGCAGCATACAGGAACAAACTCAAGACTGGAAATCCAAAACTAAAAATCCAAAACTCAAAATTCACAACGAATGAAGTAATACCGGAAAGGGTCTTTACAAAACCGCCTACAGCGGAATTAAGACCGAATCAAAAGGATGAAGATTCTCTACCGCCATATTCTATATTAGATCCAATACTCGCAATGCTTATTGAGGAAGACATGAGTGTAGATGAGGTAGTAGCAGCAGGTTACGACAGACAAACCGTCCTAAAGGTTCAACATTTAATAGATATCAGTGAGTATAAAAGAAGGCAGGCTCCGCCGGGTGTTAAAGTAACCAAAAAGGCTCTTGGAAAGGACAGGAGAATGCCTATAACAAACAGATATAAAGATTTGTAGGATATAGACTTTAAGGGTTTTAGATTTATTGTACATGTTCCTGAGGGAAGACACATTTTTACAAAACTCACGTTGGATTATCTCCAATTATGGTAACGAAGATCTTCAAAATCATTGACGAGATAAACAATATGGGTGTTTCTATACTCATTGTGGAACAAAATGCTAATGCTGCATTGGATTTTATAGATGAAGTTTATGTTCTTGAACTTGGGAATATAAACATATTTGGATCGTCAAAGCTGTTAAAGGAAGATGAGAGGATAAAGACTGCGTATCTTGGTATGTAATGATAAAGGTAAATATTATGGAGGATAAATGGCGAAGAGATTAACCAGGAAGAAATTGAAACAAAAGGATGAATTTATAACTACAGCGGAAAAAATTATGTATTCAGTGTCAAAACATAAATCGTCTTTTATTGTAGCTGGCATTGTATTATTGTTTACTCTTATTTTTGCATCAATAGGTTTTTACTATTACAAAGATTATTCCAAAAAGGGCAGTATTGCTTATTTTGAAGATTTGCACCTTTATGAAGTAGCATTAAACAGTCAAAACAAAAATGATATAACAAATGCGCTTAATGCATTCGAATCTCTCAAAACAAATTTCAGATTTTTAAAAATTTCTAAGCTTGCTATGCTTTATATAGGTAATTGCGAATACATGCTTGACAATTATGATAAAGCTATAGAAACATATAAAACATTCCTATCCAGATGGGGTAACACCAATGGTTATATTGCATCGATAGCTTATAATGGAGAAATTCAAGCATATATAGGTAAAAATGATTGTCAATCAGCTTTAGTATTAATCAACAATGCGCTTAAAAGGAAAGAGAATCCTTTTATACAATTGACTTATGTTCATGCTGTTGATTGTTATCTTAAATTAAATGAGTCTGACAAGGCTATAGAATTATTGAAGAGTGGAATAAATAAATACAGTGATAATAAAGAGTTATCAGAACAACTTACAAATCTTATAGCTTATGTAAAAGCAAAAAAACAAAATCATATAGTAAATTTTAATACAGGCAAATTTTAAATCATCATGCTTAAGTTTATTCTATTATTAAATCTTTTGTTTACAACTACCTTTAGTTCATATACCATGTTATTTTTTTATAAAATTATACCGAGTAATCTGCCAATATTTCATGCTGAGTTTAATTTTAATGGGACAGAACTATGCTCACCAATTATAGACAATGACATATTGTATCAAGCACTCCAAAACGGACTAATAGTCGCGCAAGATATTAAAAATCAAAGATTTTTATGGAAATATCATGTAGTAGGTAAACCTACTGCTACTGCATATTATAGAAATATAATTGTGGTAACTACATTAAAGGGATACATTTATGCGATAAACACTATAAATGGAAGTCTATTGTGGTCTTATAATACCCATAAAGAAATATTATCAAAGCCTATAATTGATGGAGATAATCTATATGTTCAGACAACGCTTGATATTTTGTATGCCTTTAACCTGTCAGATGGCAGCTTAAATTGGCAATATACATCAAAAAACATATTAGGAGGCCTTATAGTTCATTTAACACCTTCACCATACATATCAAATAATATTCTCTATACAGGCTTTTCAAATGGGGATAGTGTTGCTATAGATGCCCAATCTGGCAAATTGTTATGGACTCATAGACCTGTAACTGAAAAACAATTACAGGATATTATAGTACAACCGGTTGGTAATGAATATATAGTTGTATTTGCCAGCTACGATAACGGGCTTATGTGCTTGAATAAGAAAGATGGAACCATGGTTTGGGAAAGAAATGATTTAAAGCGTGCATCAGGCTTATACCTAACAGGTAGCGCAGTTTATGTCGTACTTATAAACGGTGAAATGTATAGACTTGATATTAGAACAGGTGACACAATATGGAAAATAGGTTTTGGTAAGGAATCTAACTTGCTTACACCGATAGAATACAATAATTTGATCCTTGTAGGTGTTGGTAGTAATAAGTATAAAGGGATAGTCTTACTTGGTCAAGATAGCGGACGTATTATAAAGTATTTTCCGATTGTATCGGGTATAGCGGCAGCACCGGTTATAGAGGCTAACAAAATTTATGCTGTATCAAATGGTGGCTTTCTCTATTGTTTTGAATAATATCTAACTTCCCATAAGAGATATTATGTCAACTATTATATTCCGTGTACTATAAAATATGAATGACGGCCCTCCCAAGGCCTCCTTGCTGCCACTTAATCATCCTACCCCCATCCACGGCACTGCCATGCCCGCAGACTATCCAGCAACAAACTTCTTATTGACAAACGAATTATTTTATAATTTAAGAAATTATAGACGTTCGCACCTCCTTGTTTTGATCATCTTGTCTTGTTAAGGGATACAGGCTGATTTTAATGACCCGGTAACGGGTTATAGATAGATTTCAGGAGGGTTCATGAAAAAGATATTTTCTTTATGTCTTTTAGTATTTATTTATCTACTCTTAATTATTCCTGATGTCGCGCATGCAGATTATGGTTTTGGATTCTGGGCTTTGTATACAGATTATAATAATGGTTGTCCGTCCAATTGGTCTAGTTGCGAGTGTTACCAGATCACCGGTAGTGGCGAGAAAGATTTAGGACCTTACGTTGTTTATATGGCATGTACAGTAAGCTGCGATTTCAGTTCTGTACAATGCAGCCCACCTCTTTTAAACCCTGATGCAGAAGTAGCCGATACCGCATGTACCACTACTGAAGCACAAAATTCAGATTATCTTGTTTATGACGGACTTATACCATGGTCTACTACTTGCCCGCCGCAGGATTGCCCACAAACCGGCTCCGATCCAATGATTATTCCTTCGCAATTTGTGACGCACGATTTTGAGTTATTCAAGAGTCCATCTGTTGGAAGGCTACGCATGGATGCTAAAGTCACCTACAATGGTTGGTCAGTTGCCAGTGTTGCAGGTCATATAATGGGATTAACAGGAGATACTTATGTAAAAGTAATTCCCTTGAAAGCTGCTCAAAGCTATACCACTACAATAGGAGTTTTATACATTTTAATTGAAGCCGGGAATCTTAAGGCAATGGTTCTGGAACCCGATCATAGCAGTCCTGTCCAGCCATCTTCTATAAATTTATTTTTAAACACGAAAGGGATGTTTTTCTCAGGCACTTCAGGCTTACAATACACAGATGAAACTGGTGTTACAAAATGGTTTAATTTGGGTGGTCAAATCACAGCAGAAACAGACGGAACCGGTGCAGCGAAGTATTACAACTATGACAGCTATGGAAGGCTTTCCAATATAACAGATAGTGTTGGCAGTACAATTCTCTATGGGTATCCGAATCAAACAAGTTCATTCGTTAACAGCGTTACCGACCCTAATGGAAAAGTATATCAGTTGAGTTATAATCCCAACAATCAGCTAATCCAGATAACCTACCCTGATGGCACAAGCCAGTCAATGGTATACTCAAGTACGGGTCAGCTCTTACAGCTTACTGATCAATCCGGGAACATAGCAACATACACGTACAACAATACTACCGGGACATTGGCATCATATACAGGGCCTTTTGGTCTTGGTTCTTTTACCGTTACCAGTCTTGGTAGCGGCACCATAAGTGGAAATTCGGTTAATGGAATAAGTGTAAAAAACTCCCTCGGTAATTCAACCCAATATTGGTATATGAAAAGCTCTGCGGGCGGTTTTGCCCCTGTAGTCTACCAAACAGGTCCGGGTGCGTGCCCGTCATGCGGTGGTTCCGGAGCGCAGGGAAGCGGGTATGATAGATCTGGCAACAAGCTTACTGAGACGGATTTCAACGGAAATCTTACCATGTGGAGCGGGTATGACTTTACCGGCGACTATGCAATGCAAACAACAGCCTATGGCACCCCGTACAGCAATACTACGAACTACACATGGAACAATGTAATCCACCAGCCCGCAAGTGTAACATCAAAAAGCGTGCTGGGAAGTGGGAATAAAATCACTTATAACAATTATAACAGCGCGAACGAGCTTTTGAGCATCACCCAGACCGGGTATACGTTTGACTCGTCCGGAAGCACGATTCAGTATGCTTACACGACCGCTTACAGTTACGATAATTCAGGCAATATAAACGGTGTAATGGATGCTGATAACAATATCACGACCTATAACAGAGACAGCATGGGAAACATATCGGGTATAACTAATGCCCTTAACCAGACAACCTCTTACAGCAATTATGACAATATGGGACATGCGAGGACAATAACCGACCCCAATGGCAATGTAAGCAATATAACTTATAACTGGAGGGGACAGGTTACCTCAATAACGCAAAAAAATGCTTCATCGACAGGGACAGACCTTACAACGAACTTTACCTATGATGCAAAAGGCAATCTTTCAAAAGTTACCTATCCTTCAGGCGCATATACCACTTATACCTATGATGCGGCAGACCATGTCACAGGCATAACAAGGTACAATGCTTCAGCACAGCCTTTCGGTGCAATTGTTTATACCTATGATACGGAAGGGAATAAACTCTCGGAGAAGGTCTACGATACCCAAAGCAATCTTGTACGGTACAAGAATTACACCTACGACCAGTACAACAGGCTTGCCCAGCTTATAAACGGGATTACCGCCACAACGACTTATAATTATGACGGCAACGGGAATATGGTCATTCAAACCGACCCTGACGGGAATATAACGAATTACCAGTATAACCAGCTTAATAAGCTCAGCCAGGTCATACAGTATATCTCGTCAACCAATGCGCAAACCACGTATATGTATAACCTGCAAGGCGACCTTATAACAGTGACAGATGCGAATGCGAATAACTCAAATTACATCTATGATGATTTGGACAGGCTTGTTCATGTAAGCTCGCCGGATACAGGTATTACCAGGTATTGGTATGATGCAAACGGAAACCTTATAGGCAAGGTGGATGCAGATAACAGAACTCTTTATTATACCTATGATGCTCTTAACAGGCTTACATCAGTTATCGACACCTCTAATTCATCAAATCCTATTGTAACCTATTATTACGACGGTCAAAACCCTCTCAATATAACTGTAAAAAACGGAATAGGCAGGCTTACAGGCATGAGCGACAGTTCGTGTAATACCGCGTATAGCTACGATGCCCGGGGCAATGTCGTCCAGGAGACACGATCAATATTAGGGCATACTTTCATTATCAGCTATACCTATGACAATGACGGAAACCTATCATCTATAACCTATCCCTCCGGCAGGGTTGTGAATTATACCTATGCCGCAGACCCGAACAAGCCCTCTGAAGTGGATGCAATGGTCAATGATGTCAATACAACCATAGCAAGCAATATCGTCTACCAGCCGTTCGGAGACCTTGCAGGATTGAATTATGGCAATGGCTTACCTCTTACAATAACAACAGATGCTACGGGTGAGATAACGGGTATACATGTAGGCAGTATCATTAACCGCGCATATAATAACGACAACGCAGGCAATGTCCTCACAATCACCACAATGCCCACACCATATACCTTCAGCTACGATGCACTCAATAGGCTTACAGACTCTACCGGGTATTATGGGGAGATAGATTACGGGTACGATCTGACCGGCAACAGGCTTACCCAGAATACCTCAAGCCAGTTGATAAACTATTCGTACTATCCGAACTCTAACAAGCTGTGGAACTATAACGGAATAAATCCTTCAGGCACGACATACCTGTATGATGCAGCAGGCTATATAACCGCACAGACCGTTTCAGGCACGCTGCTGACCTATGACAGCCTTGGAAGGCTTACACAGGTATCAAACACCAGCGGAGCAGTAATCGGTCAATACACCTACGACGGCATGAACAGACGCATCATCAAGACTACAAGTGGTGCTACGACCATATTCCTATATGACATCTATAACAACCTCATCGGCGAGTATGATGCCTCAACGGGCAATACCACAAAGGAATATGTCTATCTCGGTTCCAAGCCGCTTGCCATGATAATAGAACCGACAACATCGTCCTCCAGCGGAGGTGGGACATTCAATATAGGATGCAGCACTGTTAGTATGTCGATGAATAACAGAGGTAGCATGGGCATGGGAGCTATTGACGGGTTCATTTATCTGTTCCCGCTCATAGGGATTGCATTTATAAAAATAGGTAAGAAAGCAAAAAGACGAAAGCTCGATATAATCGGTTTACTGATTATTGGAGGTATGGTAATACTGATAATCATGGTAAGCAGACAAACCCATGCACAAGTAACCGGTGAGAACGTTTATTACTACCACCTCGACCATCTCGGCACACCGATAGAAATGACCGACCAGAACCAGAATGTGGTCTGGCAGGCAAGCTACGATCCGTTCGGCAATGCGAACATCTCGGTATCAACTATCACCAACAACCTTCGCTTC
>JABEBX010000561.1_pt1 | contig 21430 bp, 24 predicted proteins | sample 7245971 | NCBI WGS metagenome assembly JABEBX01 (sample SAMN14506365, study PRJNA622280) | hot springs metagenome | biome: hot spring [ENVO:00000051]|acidic hot spring [ENVO:00002120]; feature: spring [ENVO:00000027]|sediment [ENVO:00002007]; material: sediment environment [ENVO:01001048]... | reverse complement strand
ATCTTTCCTAAATTGGAAAGATTATGCATCACTATAAATTCCATTTTCTATTGATTCAGCTTCTTTAAAAGCAGCATTGATTTCATTTTCATTTTTAGCTACTAATATTTTATAAATTGGACTTATGAATTTATTATGAATAAGCCTCATGTTTTTAATGTTCAATTCATCAGGATTATTTGTATGCAAATAATTTTGAACTCTTATTCCTAAATTTTCTAATCTTGCAGATTCCATGTAATCAACTTTGACATTATAGCTGTCTATTAGTTGTTTAAGGTTTTTTCCATATTTTAATTCAGGGTCTCCAAAATTTGAAAGAACATATACTGCCCTTTTAACAGGTTCAGTGACATTAATAAGAACTCTTGAAACTGTATAAAGTGACAGTAGCCAAAAATATATTTCTTTACTGTTTTTTATATAATAAAGAAAATTAAAATCATTATCTACAACATTAATAATTCTGCTGTTGTTTAATTCAATCATTGACTTAAAAAAAGAATTATAATTATTTGTTGATTTTTTAATTGTAATGGTTGCATCTTTCAGCCTTGTATATTTGTCCATAAATTCAAGAAACCTTTTTTCTTTTGTTTCTCTAAAGTTTTTTATTTTGTCTTCCATTTTAGCACTTTATGTTTTCAATAATATAATCATTCATAATGATTTAAATTGGTTTATTACATATTTTACTTTTATAAATATTTTTATATTAAAGTAAAAATATAATTAATTCCTGCATAACATACTTATAAGCATATATTTAAATATATGCATTGAAAATATTTTAAATAGAATATAAAAAGGCTTTATACTTGGTGATAAATATGCAAGATGAGATTGAAAAATCAATAAATGAAATTTTTGATGGAAAAGCTAGCATAAGTGCTTTTTCATACAATGGCTCAGAAAATTCAAAAGTTTATAAAATAGTAACAAGTGATTATAGCACAGAACAATTAAGCAAATTAAAAAAGATTGGCTGCTGGCTGAATATAAATTCAAAAAAAGATATTAAAGAGCTTGAATTAATTTATATTTTACCAATAACAAAAGAAGAAAGCTGATTTAAAATTTTAAATGACTTTTTTATTTATTATATTGATTAAAATGGCAAGTAAAGTGAAAAGAAAATCAAGAAAGTCAGAAAAGTCAAAGAAAGTAAAGAAAATAAGAAGGCATTAATTGTGCCTTCTTTCTTATTTTTTTATAAGTTAAAATAATAATATATTTTGTTTGCTAATTATAGAAGGGTTTAAATATATTAAGATTCATAATACATAATGATATAATGTCTAAAAACTATGTTGAACAGAATGAAAAAATTATAAAATTTCTTCATTATTTTGTTTCCTCTGAAATAACTGAAGAGTTGCCTAACAATATTAAATCTCTTCTTGTGAGAACTTTTAAATATCACAAGTCATCAATGGAAGTAGATAAATATTTAGATAAATTAAGGCAAGTATGAATAATTTAAAGTATGCATAGATTTAATTAGTGGTGTTGATGGCTGACAAAACAAAACTTTTTTATAACTTAAAAAAAGATGAAGATAATCAATTTGATTATTTACTTTCTTATATTGAAGGAAATGAAGTAAAAACTGATAAGATACATTTTGATGACTATTTTGTTGTTCAAAAAACACCTGAAGTTGAAAAAGAAGTAATGAGTGATAGAAATAAAGCAGTCATAAAGAATGTTAAAATTGAAAAAATGAATAATAAAGATTATTATAAAATTTATCTCAATCTTCCACTTTCTTATAAGCCAACTCCTGATGAAGAAGATTTGCATAAGCAAGTTAAAAATTTTGTTTATTACAACATTGCTAAAAAATTCAAGGCTTATGAATATGATGTTTATCCTGCAATAATAAAAATAATTTATGAAAATAAAATTCAGTTTTTGAAAGAAGACACAAAAGTTGAAGAAGTTCCTTATTGTGTTTTTGATATTGAAACACAAACAAGTGGAAGTGAGTTTCCAAGACCTGAAAATAATTTTATTTTTTACATTGGTGCAAGAGGTGTTAATGCAGAAGGTAAAAGTGTAACCTTTTATAAAAGTGTTGCTGATTATACAGATAAGCAAGAAGAATATGGAACTATTGGAGAAAATCAAATGCTTATTGACTTTTTAAAATTCCTTGATGAAAATAAGTTTGTCATTTTGTCAGGATATAACATTTATAATTTTGATTTATATTTCATTGATGAAAGGTTAAAACTACATGGATTAAAATTTGCTTTCAATGGAGATGAAATTTACTTGAATAGAAATCCAAATAGACCAGATGGAACACAAAGACACCCACTTGTGAAATTTCAAAATCCACAATATAAGCAGTATGTTAGTAAAAATGGAAGAATTGTTATATTTGATATTTTTTATTATATGTTTAGAACACCAACAGATAGGCAAAACATAAAATACAAATATGGTCTTGTTTCATTGAAAAATGTTTCAGACTATTTTGGTGTTTTGAAAAAGAAAGAAAGGGTTCTTATAGAAGGAACTCAAATATATCCTGAGTTTTTAAAAAACCCAAAGCACATGACACAATATTTAGTTGATGATGTAGAATCAACACATTCTCTTTATGTTAGATTTTTCCCAATAATGCTTTTTATAAGCAACTATTCAAACATTGAATTGAGTTCTGTTTTTGATGCAAGTTCAACACAAATTCTTGAAAGGGCTTTATATAAAAACATGAAGAAAAAAGATTTGTATATTTTTCCAAAAAGCAATAAAAGTTATTCAGAAGCAGAGATAAGAAGTTTTGGTGGTGGAATGTCAAAGCTTCATGCAACTGGATATTATAGAAATGTGATAAAAACAGATTTTTCAAGTCTATATCCAAGCATTATGCTTGATTGGAATATAAAACCAGAAGATGATGAAAATAATGTTTTTATTGATACTTTAAGAGGACTTTATACAGAAAGAATAGGATATAAAAAAGAAGCTAAAAAACTTGATGCAAAAGAAAATAAAACAGAAGAAGATAAAATAAAAGTTTCAAATTATAAAAACTATTCAGCAGCCTTGAAAATATTAATAAATTCTGCTTATGGTCTTCTTGGATATAGAAGTTGGCAAGATAAATCAAAGCCAGGTTCAAGATTTTCAAATATAACTGCTGCAACCCAAGTAACTGCAATTGGAAGAAACATGATAACTTCAGTTGAAGATGTTCTTTTGAAAAATGGTTACACATTGATAGAAACAGATACTGATGGTGTTGATTTTACTGACCTTAATATAAATTCAAAGAGTGAACTAAAAGAAAATGTTGTAAAGCTTGTAAATGAAATAAATAAGTCTTTTAAAGATTTAGGCAAGACATTTGCTTCTTTGGATATTGAAAGCCTTGATGATGGAATGATTTCAATGAAAAAGAAAAATTACATAACTTTTGATATAAATCCAGATGGAAGTTTAGATATAAGTTCACATGGAAGCACATTAGTTGATTCAAGAAAACCAAGAATAATAAAAGAAACAGTTGCTAATATAATACAATATATGATTGAAGCACCTTCTCTTGAAGCTGTTATGAAGAAATTTAATTTCTTTTTTATCTCTTCTCCACTTAAAAAAGAAAAAGATTTTATAACATATTGCAATAAATTTGAGCCAAGTGATTTCTTTTATAACATTAATGTAAAAGAAAAATCTTCATACAAAAATGAGAAACTTGATATTGAGCAAAAAGTCCTTTTAGATAAATATATAAAGAAATATGGAATTGAACCAACAGCAGATTTGCAATTGCAATATTTCAAATCAACAGAAGGAGTTAAAGCAAGGGAGAAAGATGAACTTTCAGAAAACTTTGACAGAAATCTTTTGGATTACAGGACATATTTGAAAGAAATTAAAAAAGTGTTTATCACACTTCTATTATATATGTATAATCTTCAATTAGTTAAAGATACAAATGTCACTTTTATGAAAAAAGATAATAAGGTTTTAATAAAAGATACAAATGTTTCAAACCCATATACAGATGATGCTGTGTTTGATAAAAACTGGTATAAGAAAATATTTGTTGATTTAGCAGATGAAAAAAGGCATGATGTAGTCACAACAATTAATAATCATAAAATTGTTGGTGATAATGGAAGTTTCTTTAGACCACTATTAAAAAATCTTGTATATCCTCCATCAGCTTTATATAAAACATTTTTAGATAAAACTGTTAAAGACCTATCAGAAGACAGAATTAAAAAATTGAAAATATATTATTATGGAAATGAGTATTCTAAACTTAAAGATAATTCAGAAGAAAAAATAATGATTCAAAAAGACTTATCTGATGATGAATTATATCTTTTTGATACCAGCCTTTTTGAAGAATATTTTAAAAAGGATTAATCTTCAATTGTGAATACTGGATTTATTTTTGAAGGAATAATGCAAATTTTAGAATTTGTATAATTTCCTGCTGGTATTGGATAATCAGCTAAAATAAAGAATTGAGAAGACCCATAATATATTGTGTTTTTTAATGGAACTCCACCATTATAAGTTACAGCATTTTTATATGAATATGGTGAATTTATTGCAATTATTTGTGAGCTATAAACTTCAAATTGTGGAATTGTCACTGAACAAGTAAATACTGTTGAAGTTGAGACATTAAGAATGTTTTCCATATTTGAATAGCTTGCATTTGCTATTGAAATTTCTCCAGACACAAAAGTGGATAAATTATAATATTCATAAACTATTGTGAAAAAGGAAATAACAATTATTAAAGCAATTATAAGTAATACAACTCCTTCCATTAATTAAATACAGTATTAATATCTTAAAAATTTAAGACATTAAAAGTAAATAGTATTAATGGCTGATGCATTAAGTGAAATAATATTTTTTTCAGTTGGACTTATAGTTATAAGTTTAGCTATACCATATTTTCTAATGCAGAGTTCTTCATATTCTAATTATTTTGTGGCACAGGCAACTATTTCACAAGTTTTGAATGAGTTTCATCTTAATACTCCACTTTTATTTTTAGGTGAGGATAATGCAACAATTACAAATTTTGGAAGTCCTGTAAAAGTCTTAATGAATGTTTCTGCTGTTGGTTGTATTGCTAGCTCTCCTATTTCAAAAACAATTATAATGGAAACAGGAACAAATTTAATTCCATTGCCAGTATCATGTTCATCTGACCAGGAATATACAGTTAGCCTTTCAGGTGCAAATAATGTGAAATATATTGAATATACAATTGAAGATTTTCAAAATAGTTTATTGTATGTAACAGGATATTCAGCATCAACAAAAATATTGGTAAATAATATACCAGTAAATCCTGTAATTATAAGTGATAATGCATATATTCCTTTGCCATCAGGTGTTTATAACACAACAGTTTATAATCCATATTATTTTTATAATGGAACATCAAGTATAACAAGTTCAAATCCTCAAAACATTCAAGTTGAAATTCCAGCACTTGTTTCAGCAGATAAGCAAACATTAACTGTTTATCAAAGCATAAATGGAAATGATGTTCTGCTTTCTCTTGCCAAAGTTTCATTAAATTATAACAGCACAATTGTTTCAACTAGTTCATCTGGAAATGCAATTTTTCCATATATGTCAAACTATGCACAGTTGAATATATCTTGTCCAATAAATACTTGTGCAGGAATTGGAAACAGTGTTTCAAACAATTATACTTCTGTGAATGGAATTTATAATATTTCAAAAACTAGTTCATTTTACCTTTATCCTTTGTATGCAACAAAAGTTCAAATGGAAGAATCATGCACAAATGATGGAAATGTTATAACAGTTCCAATATCAGGTTCTATAAATTTTGTAAATGCAACAAATCCATCAAATAACAAATATGAATTCATAAATGCATCAGGAACAAAAACAATATGGCTTGCTTCTGGATTTTATAATGTTTCAGGTGCTACTTATTCAAATCTTGTTGCAACATCAACCTTTAATTCAATTAGTCAAAACCAAACCTTTGAATTGACTTTTAATTCTCCAGCATCTTCATGTTAATAAGTGATAAAAAATGATAAGATATAGTAAAGGACAAACAACTTTGGAGTTTGTGATTATACTATCAGCAGTTTTAATAATAGTAGCTATATTTGGCATCATGTATTTTAAATATTCAGTATCAAACATAAATGTTATAAAAACAACAAATGTAAACTTTATTCAAAGCTTTGAGTATGATTCTGCAAATTCAATATTTTTATCTTTGACAGGAAATCTAAGTGTTAAAAATTTTAATTTAACTGTTGATACTTCAAATGGAATTGAATCATATAGTTATGTAATAACTTCATATGGAAAAAGTAATTTTAATACCTATGGAATAATTGCAAATTCAACATTAGATTATCCTTCTTATTCATTAACAAATATTTGTGCTATAACTTATACAAACAATAATAAGGTAGAAAGCATTGCAAAAAATTGTTCAAGCTAATCACTAAAATATTTGTTTATTATCTTATTTAATACAACATTTTTATCAAAATGGTTTATTGATATTATTGCATTTCCTGAAAGAAATTCAAGAATGTCTTCAGCTTCTTTTTTATCTATTGTATAATTTTCAGTCATTTTGCTTATTAAATTTTCTTCATTTATTAAATTTTTTTTGTCTGTTGATATTTCATTAATCAATTTTTTAAAAGAATCAAAATCTTTCATTTCTTCCTTTTTAAATTCATTTGCAAATATTAAAGCAACTAAAAAGGAGTTTCTTGTTTTTTCATCTGAAATACTAATTTCACTTTCTGTTATAATTCTCAAATAGTCTGCATTTGAAATTGATATTTTCTTTTCCATTAATTTTCCAAATGTTGATAATGCATTACTCAAATAATTAAGGTTTATTCCAGTTTTTGTCTCAAAATCTCTTTGTGATATTGGGTCTGAATTGATAAGTGTTGAAATGTCTTCTTTATGCTTATCAATAAAATCAGTATTTACATAAGTTGCAATGTCAGGAACAGATTTAAGTGCATTAAATTCTTTTGCTGTTTTTAATATTATAGTTGTCATTACTGTTTCATTTTCAAATTCATAATTGTCCAAAATAATTGTTGGCTTGTTTATAAAATTAAATAGATTTCTTGGAATATCACTATAAACATAAAAAGCTTTTTTAATGCCAAGAGTTGATGGTATAACTGAAGTAGAAAATCTTTTTTTGTTTAAATCAATAAGAGTGAATTTTCTACCAAAAGTTTCATTTAATGTTATGCCAATTGCTTCTGTTTTAATGCCACAATCATTTTGAAGTTTCTGCAATGCAAGAGAATTTTCAGCAACAATTGGAATATTTATGTTGTAGATTCCAGCAAATCCTGCAAGATATGGTTTGTCATGTAAAATTTTAAAAACTTCTTCATTTTCTGTTGGAAGCTCTTTAATTTCTTCAACATCTGAAACTGTTGCACTGATTTTTTTATCTATTTTTGAAATTGCTAATTTTAATTTAATAGAATATTTAGTTATTTTTATTCTTCCCCTGTTTCCTGCTGAAACAAGCTTTTTGCTTTTTCCAGAAAATGTTAAATTCACTGGGTTTATTTTTTTAATTAAGGCATTAGGAATTTTTAATGAGAGTAATTCAAAGTTTCCATTATTGATTTTCCCAATTATGCCAGACCCATATTTTGAATTTAAATCTATGCTTGCCTGTGCAACTATAAAAAAAACATTATTTATAGCATATTCCCAATCATTATCAGTCATAATTTCAATATCAGAAGTTTCTTTTACTTTTTCAGATGCTGTATAAATATCATATAAGCTTTCAATTGTTTCCATATAATTATCTTTTATTGTATAAATATATATATCTTTCTTTATGAAAGTATTTAAATATTAGTGCTAATATACTATTATTATGGACAATATATTTTTAATCAATGGTATAAAGGTTCATTTAATTTCTTCTTCTTCAAAGATAATAACAACAAGAATTGTTTTTAAAGGTGGAAGTGGCTTGGATATTCCAGGATATGAAGGAACAACACATCTTCTTGAACATTTGCTTGTTAGAAATATTGAACTTAAAAACAGTTCTTATGGTCTTGAAAAGGAAGGGCTTGAAGTAAATGGAACAACAACAATAAGTTTAATGCAAGTTGAACTTGAAACAATAGAAAAAATGATTGAAAGAACAATGAATGACATTATAAAACTTTTTAATAATTTTAAATTTACAAACCAAGATTTTAAAACAGAAAAGCATGCTGTTATGTCTGAATTGACTGAATCAAGTGATGACTCTTTTATTGAAAGAAAAATTGAAAGAACTGTTACAAATACTAAATTCATAAATGAAGATTTTATTAAAAGAGATGAAACATTAAAATCTATAAAAAGAATATCACAAAAACTAATTTATAAAAGATTTAATGATATAAAACAAAAAGGAAAAGTAATGTTTATTTTTTCTGGAAGAGATATAGAAAAATTTAAAGACCTTATCTTAGATTCTGTTTCAAATATAAAAATAAAAGAAGGAATTAAAATACCTAAAAAGAAGCTTTCAAATATTGAAATAAAAGATGATTTTTCAAAAAGAAAATATAGGTATGGGCTTTTAACAATAAAAACATTGAATCCAAGTTATAAAGATTATATAAATTTTAAAATATTGCAAGAGTTGTGGATATATTGGTCAAATGCAAAAATTGATACTTATACAAGAGAAGTTTTGAAAGCAAGTTATTCAACAAAAATATTTGAATTTTTCACAAGTAATGAATTAATACAAGTTTATTACTTTAAAATAAGCAAATCAAAACTGCTTTTAAAGGCAATGAAACAGATAAATTTAGATTTTTTGAGTTCAACAAAAGCAGAATTTAATAGTGCAAGAGCAAAGGCTTTCACAACTTATTATAAAATGTCAGATTCAGATAAAGCTGATATATTAGGTGAAATGAATACTCTTTTTAGCTTCCCTACTAAAAATAAAGAATATTATTCTTTATTAAAAAATGCAAAATACAGTGATTTTATAGATTGGTATAGGAATCTTTATATATATAAAAGAACAATATGATAGTGTTTATAATGGGCTACAATGGTGAAAATAGTAAACTTGATAATTTTCTAAAAGAAAATATAAAAAAGAATAGGCTTTTTATTCTTGGTGATACTGGAAGTGGCAAAAGCACTGGAGTTTTAAACTATTATTTATCATCAGAAAAGCCAACAACAGTTTTTTACATATCCACTAGAAAAGCAGATTTGACAGAAAAAAAAGAGTTTATAAGCAAATACCAAGAGTATATGATTTTATTTCATGATTCTCCAAAATCAATTGATATAACTAATTCTTTTGAAGCAACTGATAATAGTGGTATAAAAGAAAATAAAACTAAAAAGGCATTGCACTTGATGACAGTTGAGAAAGCTCTTTTTTATTTTGTTGCAAATGTAAAAAATAAATCAGGCAATTTAAATCCTGACCTTTTTATTCTTGATGAAATTGATTCAATAAATGAAAATAGCAATTATGAAATTTTGACTGCATTTTTAAATTCAGAATATCCAAATGTAAAAATTGTTTATATAAGTGCTGTTGTTAATTCTGCTTATGTTAAATCAAATCTTTCAGACTTTTTCATGCTTGAAAATGAAAAAAGCTATTTTGATTTAGGAAAGAATAACAAGCAGATAGTCCCACATTTTTTTAAGATGAAAAGTTCTCTATCAAAAGAAATTGAAATGTATTTTGATAAATATTCAAAAAACAGAATATCTTTTGGCTCTACTGTTTTTTTAGTTCCAAGCATTAATTTCATAAATGCTGTTATAAACAACAAAAAACTTATGGCTCTTCCAATATTTGTAGAAAATAAAACTATTTCAAATGAACTTAACAAATTTGGAAGTTTGAATCCATTGGTAAAAATGGCATTAAAACACAATTTTGGAATCATACATTCAGGTATTGATGCAAAGGAAAGAAAATTGGTCCTTGATTTCTTTAATAGTGGAAAAATAAAAATATTAGTTTCAACAAATTCAATTGAGAGAGGAATAAACATTAAAACAAAAAGTTTATTCTTGTTTGAAATTCCAAACATACATTGGGATAATCAGCAAATAATAAATTTTTATGGAAGAATTAACAGAATAAAAGAAGGAAAAAATGACATTGGATATTTTTATTTCATAAGTTCATACAGAGAAAATTATGATTTTAATATATTGAAAGAAAGAAATGAAAAAATAAAATCATGTTTGAGTCCAGAAAGGGCTTTTATGTTTTCACAAGTATTTCCAAATATGAGTAATAGGTTTATTGATAAAAAAATGTCAAATAAAATAAAAGACTATTCTGAATATAAGGATTATGCTGATGCAATTGCTTTTTCTTTAATGGAAGATACAATTTTTCCAAATAAAGAAAAGTTTGATGCCCTTTTTTCAAATATTGAAGACAATAATGATACACTTGATAGAAAGTCATTAGTTAGAGAAATTTTAAATATAACAAATCAAAAACAAATTCAAGAGTATTTAATAAAATATATGTATTATAAAGCAATTGAAAAAGCAAGAGTTTATGAACTAAATAAAGAAATTGCATTGAATATAGTTGGAATACTTTGTAATGAGTTAGCTGGATTTCATAAGCTTCAAACTTTCAAGGCTGATAAATTTAATAGCAATGATATAAAAAAAGAAAGAGACATAGCAAAAAGGAAAATTTTAAATAACTCAACAATAGAAGATATGGTTGATTCAATATTTTCATTTCAAAAAAGTTTATAATTAGGGTGAATTAAATGGAACAAAAAATACAATATGATGGAATTATTTTTACAGGGAAGATGGCATCAGGAAAGACATATTTTTCAAATCTACTGATTAGTAAAATAAAAGAAAAAGACCCAGATGCTGTTATATATAAAGTTTCTATTGCACAAAAAATAAAGGATATTGCAACAGATGTTTTTGGAATGAAAGAAAAAGACAGAAGATTGCTTCAACAACTTGGAAGTAAACTTAGAGATATTGATAAAGATGTTTGGATAAAATATCTATCAAATAATATTGAATCAAATAAGAAATTTCCATTTGTAGTTGATGATGTTAGATTTTCTAATGAGATTGCATATTTAGACAATATAAAAAAGCCCAATGGAGAAAATACAATGCTATACATAGTGAGATTGGTTACTTCTGAAAAGGACAGAATAAAAAAATATAAAGAGATTTATGGAAGAGAACCAACCTTTGAAGAATTAAATGATGCAACTGAATCTGAAATAGACAAGCTTCCATATACTTGTGCAATAACAAATAAGTATAATCCAGTTGATGCTGATGTTGTTGTTTCAAAAATAATAAATGATTTATATCAATCATAAAATATCATATAATTCAGCATCAATATTTTTTGATTCTACAATGTTGTCTTTGAACATTGAATAGTATTTTTTTGTGAATAGCATGTTTTTAGGTTTTAGTGTTTCTATGTCTTTTTTTATTTCATTTACAATTATTTCTTTTTCTTTTTTATTTCTTCCAACTAACTGGATTTTGTTATCTTCTTCAAACCCAGAAACATTTTTGAAGTTTGGATTGTAAACTGTTATTATAAATGCTTTTTTGCTTCCTTCAAGGCTTAGTATGTCAATCTGAAAATTTGTTGGTGTGTGTATTAAAGACCTGCTTCTATACTTATTCTCATTGTCATACAATGAAAATAGCTTTTTTTCTTTCCAGTTGTTCATACTTTTATGATTTTCAAAATCTTTAAATTATTTTAAGACTTGTATTAATATAATTAATAATGAAAAGAACTAAGGGGCAAATGTCAGTAGAGTTTGTGGGAGTAATTGCAATAATTTCAGTTGTTATTGCTGCTCTTTTTGCAGTTGTATTTTCTACATCAATGGTATCAACCTCAGCAATAAAAAATTCAACATCTTATTTTTTAGTTACAAGTTATAGTTTTTCAATAAACAGCACAGGACAAATAAATGGGAGAATTGGATTTAATAAATTTATTAATGCCACCTCTGCTTCAATACTTTTTTCTTCAAATTCAATCAACTATATGATACCCTTTAATAGTGTTCCAATTAATACAACATTTGATTATGAACTATTGTTAAGCCAAAATTCAACAATGTCATATAATAACCTAGATGAGCAAGCTTATAACATTAAAACTTTTTATTTTACAGAGAACAATACAAAGTATTTTATTTCTGTGAACCAAACAGGAACATTTAAATAACTTATTTCTAATATAATACTGCTGATGAAATGGACAAGTTATCAAGAGAAATAAAAAAAGAATTTGCTGGAAAAGGAATAATTAAGACTGAAGATTTGCTTGCAGACATGATTCTTGAAGTAATGGATTTTGCTTATGAAGAAGATTTGATTGAAAAACCACATTATTTGAAAGAAGATGAAAAAAAGGAAATAATAAATTTAATTTTGAATGAAATGAAAAATAACAATTACAAACTTTTTTATAATTCAATAAAAAGAGCAGAAGATACCTTTAATGATTTTGACAATAAAGAATGAAGCAGAGGATTTACTAAAAAAAACAATTTAAAGAAAAGACCAATAAATTAGTTGATGAATATGACAACTGAAAAAGCACAAATTAAACTTTTTACAAGAATAATGCAAGGAAATAATAAAAGCTTTAAAAAGATATTGTTAGATACTATAAAAAAATATAAAGTATATGGTAATATTGATAGCCATGATTTAATCAAGAAAGCATCTGAAATTAATTCAAATGTATATGAAACTGCAATAAGGTCTGCTGAATATCTTCTTTCTGAAAGTTATTATGAATTCAAAATTTCTGATGATGAAACATATTTTTTGAAAAAGCCAACTGATAATTTAAGTTCTATTCTTTTTGATTCAGCTGTTGAATATACTTATGAATCATTTAACAGTTTTTTAATAAATAATCCAGAATATGTTAAAAAAATAACCATTCCAATGAGCAAGAGTGATTTAAAAATTTTGGCATCTCAATTCAAAAAAGAATTTGAAATAATAAAACTCTGATGCTTGAAATAAATAAAAAAATTTGATGGCAAACATGGAAGATATAAAAACTAATTTAAGTAAAGAAAATATAGATAAAATTAGGGGAATTATTTCAAAATCAATAAGCACTAAAAAAGAAAATATTACTTTGGTAGGTGTAAAATTAGTTTTTATAGATGAAGAAAAAAATAATAAAATTAAACTTCAAAAAGTTATCTCAGGTGTAGATTTAAATAATTATCAAGATATTACTAAAGATTATATTAATACTATAAAAAATAATTGGTGTATAACAATGCAAGACATAAAAAAAGAAAAAACAGTAGTTTTTGATTGTGAAACAACAGGATTAAGTCCTACAAAGAACAGCATAGTTTCAATAGGTGCAATAGATGTTGCAACAGGAGACACTTTCTATGAAGAGTGCAAAGTTCCAGATGATTCAGAAGTTAATCCACAGGCACTTGCTGTTAATGGATTCACAGAAAGTCAAGTGAGAGATAAAAGCAAGCAAACAGATGAAGAGGCTTATAAGAAATTTATAAATTTTTGTAAAGAGCATAAAACAGTTTTTGTTGCTGGCTATAATGTTGGATTTGATTTGAACTTTTTGAATTCAATAGGAAGTAAAATAAATGATAATAGTCTTCCAAAGAAATCATATGACCTTATGGAAGTGGCAATGAATGAACTAATAAAAAATGATAGTATATTTCCACTTGTTGAAAAAGAAAAGATACCAGGAAAATATCCAAAGCTTGATGAAACTCTTGGATATTATGGAATACCAAGTGAGCCTAAGCCACATAATGGATTGAATGGTGCAAAATTAGAATGTGAAGTATATGTTCTTATGAAATACACAAAGCATTATTTCAAAGAATATGAAGTTGTTCCAGTAGCACCAGCAATAAAAGAATTAAACATAGATTTTGAAAATTATGTGCATGATACTTCATCTTTTCTAAAATAAAGAAGGTGATTTTTTGACTTTAACAGAAAAGGAACTTAAAAAAAGAAAACTTGAATATATGGAAATGGACATTGGAAATGAATTAGAAATAAATCTTGATGAAGTTAAAAAATTTTATTTTGATTTCAGAGATTTAATGAATTATTATGGAATAGAAATGAATAAAATAAATTTCAGCAAGTATTGCAAACTTGTAAAGGAAAATGGGAAAGAAAAAGGTGAAAAGAAATTCACTGAATATATTTTTAATTCTTAATTTATTTTTTTATTGAATATTTATAACTGGTTCTTGTGTTAATTGTTCATAAAGATATTTTCCATTTTGATTGAACACAATGTATTTTGCATATTGTGAATTTGAAACATTCATTTCAGTGAAAGCAGTTCCATTATATGCAACATTTGAAAATGTTATAAGATATTGGTTGTTTCCTTCATTCAATGTTTGATTTGCAACTCCAAGTGAAATGCACATCAACCCATTTGATGGAAATCCTGAGAACTTAACATAAGAAGGGCAATTTGTAGCAATTGAATTATTTACAGTTTGAATCAAATAAACATTGTTGAAATTTGTAGGACTTGTTGTATATAAATTTATTTCCATTTCTCCAATATAATTTGTTGCACCAATTCCTTGACCTGCCAGTGGATAAAAATATAATGATTCAATTCCATAAATAGAAGTTGATGAAACATTATTTGAAGCTGCTGAAAAAAGTCCAAAGAAAAATGCAATAGCCACAAGAGAAATGGCTATAAGGGCAATTGCTAAAACAATATATTCAATTGTAATCTGTGCTTTCATTAATTTATATTTGTATTAAGCATTTAAAAATAAGGAGTTTTTATTTTATAAAATGGCATTGAATAATCAAAAAAATAAGAATATAAAAAACTAAAAATAAAAAAAGAAAATGATTGGTTGCCCAATCATTTTTTCTTAATTGTTTTTAGGCAATTAAGAAGAAGAAAGTCCTGTGCCTTCTGAGAATGGATATGTTCCAGGCTCTAAAGTTATTGGTGAACCACTAGCAGTTGTATATGTTGTTGTTCCAGAAATAACACTTGTTATTGTGTTTCCAGCATACATGTTATAACCACTTAATTCATATTCATATGTTCCACCAATAGTCATTTCAGGTGTAGTTGTTACTAAATTATATGAATCAATGTTGCCATCTAAATCTACACTTAAAGTGTTGCTTGGCAATGGTGTTGAAACCTCTATTCCTAAGTCTGAAGTAGAGCCAGCTGAACTAACTGAAAGTAAAACAGCCCCATCTAATGTTGAAGATGTTCCAATATGAGCATGGCTTGTCATTGACATCACATAAAGTCCTGCTAATGTAGCTGCCACAATTACAACAACTGCAATAACAACATACTCAATTGTTGTTTGCCCTTTACTTGTTTTTAATTTGTGTTTATCTATTTTTGGCACAAATTTTTGTTTCATTTTTTCTATCATATTTATCAATACATACATTAAAAAATCTATTTAAAAATATTAATGCATAAAATCAAAATAAAAAAGAAAAAGAATGGCTGGTTTCCCAGCCAAAAACTCTTTAATTATTTTTCAATAATTAAGAGCTACCCAGACCAGTTCCTTCAGAGAATGGATATGAACCACTTTCCAAAGTTATTGGTGAACCACTTGCTGTTGTATATGTAACAGCTGCACTTCCAGTTCCAGAAGTTACTGATGTTAGGTTGTCTCCAGCAGATACACTAGCAACCTCTATTTCATACTCATATGTTCCACCAACTGTGAGGTTATCTGCTTTAAATGTTGGTGTTCCTAAATCACTGCTTCCTGTTAAAGACAGAGTAGTGCTTGGCAATGGTGTTGATAGTTCTATACCTATTATTCCATTACTTCCAGGAGTTACTATCATTGCACCATCAAGAGTCTCAGAAGCACCTATGTGTGCATGACTGGTCATTGACATTACATACAGACCTGCCAAAGTTGCAGCTACTATAACAACCACAGCTATTACAACATATTCTATTGTTGTCTGGGCTTTCATATTTTTATGCCCTTTCTTTTTGGGTTCAAGAATATTATCCTTTCTTGAACTTATTTGTATTGATTTTGTTTTCATACAAATCATAAACATATGAAAAAATGCATTTAAAAATTTTAACAAAGATTTTTAAGCCTTTCTATCATTATTTTAATAATGCTTGGTAAAGAACATATATTAACAACTTCATTTTTACTTGTTTCATTGTTAATAATTTTACTTTTTTCTTTTTTCAATTCTCCTTCTTCATTTGTCAATGTTTCAATTTTCACTTTGATTTTTAATGCAGTAAAAACAGACTATCTTTATTTAATTTTGTTTAGTTTTGGAATGATGATTTCTGCAACAGTTCCTGATGTTGATATAAGTTCAAATCTTAAAGGGTTGAAAATATGGAATAAAATTGTTTCATTTGGATTTAGAATCACAGAACTTTTATTTGGTCATGTTTTAGGAAAAAATACTTTTTCACATAGGCATATAAATCATAGCCTTTTTGGTGCAATTGGATATGTGGTTTCAATTATTATTTTTTTCATAATAGTGCTTGCATTAATTTTACTTGCATATAATATTTTAATAACACATACAATAATTTTGTCTTTATCAGTTTTAACAGAAAGCTTGGATATGATTGTTCAATATAGAATTATTGTTTTTTGGTTTGTCTTTGGTGCATTTTGTGGATTTATGGCTCATCTTTTTGAAGACTCTTTGACTGTTTCTGGAATAAATTATTTTCCAGGAATATTGCATAAAAGAATTTATGGAAAATTTATAACTGTTTCAAAATCAGGATATAGAGATTCAAATGGTGAAGTAGTAAAAGTAGGATTTTTATCAAGGTCAATTGCAGGTGCATATAGCATTTCATTTTTCACAATTCTTTTTGATATTATTTTTATTTATTTCAAAATTTATATGTTTCCACTTTATATTGTGGTTTTATTATTTTTATTCAGCCTTTATTTTTACTCTTTTATTTTCTGTGGGCTTAGGCTTAAAAAAGATTACTATTAAATAAAAGAATATTCTGAAATGAAATCTTTTATTTCAGGCATTTCAGCTTTTAGTTCTTTTATTTTATTTTCAATATCACTATAAAACCCTTTGTTCACATTCTTGTAGTAAAGTAAAAGATTATGTAGTTCAGTATTAATTTTTTCATCAGAATATTCCTTTGATTGAAAAACAACATAATGGTTGTAAATGTCTTCCATGTTCACTTTATATTTATTTATATAAAGAATTCCTCTTTTTTCAAATAAATCCAAGTCATAATCAAAAAGTGCATCAATCATTATTTGATTTGATTTTAGACCAAATTTTTTATATTTCAAGGTAAAGTTCCATGACCAATTTTTTAGTATTTTCAAATCTTTTAGTTCATACATTTCAGAAATCTTTGGATAAATTTCATCTATATTAAAATTTTTGCTCACTCCATTTTTTATTCCAAACATCACATAATTATATGTTCCTGTTTTATCATTTATTTTAACCATGTCAGAATAATCATTTATTATTTGATATAGGGCTTCTTCAGTTATTTCACTCTTTGAAAAAAATGAAACTTCATCTGAAAACATTATTTTTTTTCCACTAAAAAAATATTGGTTAAAAACATTTCCTGCTCTCAATTTTCCAATTAGTTTTCCACTTCTTTTCACAATGGCATTTTCAAGCAATATTTTAGTTCCAATCACATCTGGAAGGTTTACTGTTTTATATCCAACTCCATTGTTAATTAGTTTAAATTCTGTTGCCATTGCCACCATTGTTCAAAGTATATGCAAGATATTTTTCAACAGCTAATGCCTTTTTAGCTTCAAAGAAATAATTATCTCCTATTGCAGTATAAATTTTGAATGAAGTCCTGTTTCCAGTTGTGTTGTTAAGTTCTGCATCTCTCATTTTATTTCCTGCATCTTCCAGCCTGTCCAATGAAATCTCATATTCATTCAAAAGTTCTTCTGCTTCTTTTTTAGTTTCTGCTGTTAGTTTTTCAGTTCCAAGCTTTATTTTTATTTTATCAAATTTAACATTAGTTTTTCTTATTTCTTCATAACTGTCATATCCATAATTTATTATTTTTTCATTTGCTTCTTTTTTATTTCTCACTATGCATGGTGTTTTTTGACTGTTTGTCAAAAGTAAATCCAAATAATTCATCTCAAGAGTTTTTTCTATTGGTATCATGCAATCATTAATATTGTAACACTTAATATATTTAAACTTTTTCAAGAAGTTTTTAAAGAAAGAAAAGTATATAAATATATGTCATTTGAAAAATACAAAACTGCAAAAATCACATTTAATGGAAAAGAGTATGTGTTTTTGATTGCTGATTCATTTTTTAAAAGAATGAAAGGTCTTGCCAATATAGATAGTCTTCCAAATGGAATCAATGGAATGTTTTTTAAATTTAATAAATACACAAGAACAGGATTCACAACAAGAGGTATGAGATTTAATATTGATATTTTGTTCCTTGATGAAGAAAGAAATATAGTTGAAAAATTTGAAAATTTGAAGCCAGGAATATGGAAAATACAGCCAACTAAAAAATACAAATATGTTATTGAAACAATACCAAGCCTTCTTATATGATTTTTAAATGATTTCTTGTTATTATATATAGATGAAAAGAAAAAATCTCAAAGGTCAAGTAACTTTGCAATATATTTTAACTGTTGCAGTAATAGCCATAATTGTTTTAATACTATTTGCTGGTGTGTATTTTTTTACTTCTAAAAATCTTCCAAATAAAGTTATTTTAGCAATGACAAGTTTTAATTCATCAAACATTTATATAGGAAATCAATCTCTTTATTTTGAAATACTTTCATCACAAGATTTATTCAATGCAACAAATTATTCAATTGCTGAAAAAATTGAATTCAGTAATGGAACAAAACAAACAATTGTTAAAAATTATACACTTATAAATAAAGAGAACCAAACAGACAATATGATATTTTTACAGTTTTTTTCTGAAAATGTAATAAATGAGAATGTGAATGGCTCAGCCCTTTTACAATTGTTATATTTGAAAACAAACAATACAATAATTTATCCAGAACAAAATACAACAGAACAAGTTATTGTTTATTCTTTAGCTTCTTATAACAATCTTCCATTTTATCATCTTTCAATTTCAGCAAATCCTTCAAATGGGGGAACAGTTGAGCCACCTTCACAATATTATAAAAGTGGAACAACTGTTGTTTTAAATGCAACACCTACAAAAGGATATGGGTTTGTTCAATGGATTGGAAATGGAACTGGGAATTATAGTGGAAGTATTGAAAAAATTGCAATAGTGTTAAAAGGAAATGTGACAGAATATGCAATGTTCAATCCAACATATCCTTTGAATATTGAAACAAGTTTTCCAGGATTAAAAATGCAAATAGGTGGAGAAAGTATAATAACAAATGTGACAGAAAATTTAACTGCAACAATTCCTTATAGTTATGATTTTCCAAGTTCTTATGTTTCACCTGATGGAATGATATACAGTTTTGTAAATGCAAGTTTATGTGGAAATAGTGTTTCAGAAAGTGGAACATTTGTGATGAACCCAGATTATTCAGGTTGCACATTGCTTGGAAATTATAAAGTTCTTGCACCTTTGACAATCAATATAAAAAATCCATCACTTGTTTCAGACACATATCTTTTACTGACATTTCAAAATGGAAGCACAGAACAAGCATATTCAACAGATGACTATTATGTTGTTGCAGGACAAAGTGTCACATTGCAGGCTTTTAATTCAACAACAGGATATTTCAAAAATTATACTGGAAATGGAACAGTTTCATATACAGGAGTTTCAAATCCAACAACTATAAAAATGGAAGGACCAATAACTGAAAATGTTTCATTTTTGCCAGAAACACAAGTATTGTTTGTTTCTAAATCACCAATCAGTGTTTTAGTTAATGATAAAAATGAAATAACAACAAATCAAAGTTATTCATATCCTTATGACAAATCATTTTCAGTGTATTCAACAAGCAATGAAGAATTGCCAGGATATGATTATATAAATTGGGGAACAAGAAACAGTATAACAATAAATCAAAGTGCTTCAACTTGTGATATTAGTGGTTCAACAATAACTGCAATCAATTCTTCAGATTCTTCAAATTTAAAATGCACTGTTTATATTAACCAGCCAGTCACACAATATTTATTGCAGTTCAATGATTATTATTATAACAATGAATCAAAAACATTTCAATATGGAAATGTTTATTTTTCAAATGGGACACAAGCACAAAATGACAATTGGATAAATGCAAACACAGTTGTTTCATTTTATGGAACAAACAACCAAGCTGGCTATGGATTTAAAAATTTCACAAGTTATGCAAATGGAACAGTTATAAATGGAACATCTGTAATTGGATATTCTGGAAATGATTCTGATATAACTCCTGCAATTAGTAGTTCACAGAGTCAATCAGAATCATGTCCTGATAATGATTGTAGTTTTTCAACTTCAACTGGATTTAATAGTAATTTTGAATTTTGGGGATATGATGGAGTTCCTATTTCTACATATTATGAAACATTTATTTCATCATCAATTGAAATGACAAATCCTGCAATTGAAAATTCCAACTATATTAAAAATAATAGTATTACAGAAAATACTATAACAGTAAATGTTGATTATTCTTATTTTATACAAGTTGAGGAAGCTTCAAGTAGTGGTAGCACAAATAATGGTGGAACTCAAATAACAACAATTTCAGATTCTTATACTACTGTTAATAGTGGGGTAGAATCAATTAATGTTGATGTTTCACAGCCATATACAAACTGGACAACTGGAATTGGAAAAGCTGAAATAAATTATTTCACTGGGGGAAGTGGCTATACTGAAGATTATCCACCAAATTATTATTACTATGATGACTTTTCTTATAATTTAGGATTTTCAACACAGCCAAATCTTAATAATATGCCACCAGAGTTTCAAAATATAAAAAATGATATAATAAATCAAATTGTTTCTAATTATAACACATATGTTTCTGAAAATCCAGACACAGTTAGTAAATCAAGTTATGAATACTCTTTTTCTTTTTCTTTATCAGGAACAAACATTTATTATGATTATAATGGGGCTTTATCTGGAGAAGGAACTACACATACAGAATCAAATTATGAAAATGGAAATGCTTTTGGAAATGGATTTACATATACATCAAATTGTAATGGTGGAGTAGATTTTTCTACTTGGCTTTACTGTTAGTTATTTTTAAAAACAGGTTCATAATATGAATAGCTGTAATTGAAATATATATTTTGAATTCTTGAATAATTTGAAATATCATATTTTGTATAATTAACA
>JABEBX010020526.1_pt1 | contig 21445 bp, 18 predicted proteins | sample 7245971 | NCBI WGS metagenome assembly JABEBX01 (sample SAMN14506365, study PRJNA622280) | hot springs metagenome | biome: hot spring [ENVO:00000051]|acidic hot spring [ENVO:00002120]; feature: spring [ENVO:00000027]|sediment [ENVO:00002007]; material: sediment environment [ENVO:01001048]... | reverse complement strand
AAGCAGTTTGCGCACGTGCCCAGGATGATATTGAACGCCGAACTCCTCCTCGATCACCCAGGCCATCATGGGCGAAGTCCAGATGCCGCTGTCCAAACCATAAGCGACCGGGCCGCTGTCGAGGATGTCCTCCAACCGCTGCCGTTGCTTCTTTGACAGCTCCGCCGGCCGGCCGGATCGATACCCCTCCAGCAGGCCCTCCACGCCCTCGGATTCATAGTTAAGCAGCCATGCGGAGACCTTGGATCGGGGCGCGTCAAGAATCCCAGCCAATGCGCCGCTGCTATGCCCTTGGGAATTCAAGACCACGGCGCGCAATCGCTTGGCCACACGGTAGGCCCCGTCTCTTTCGGCTTCCTTGCTCAGACGAATCAACCGCTGACAGCTGCTGGGATGCAACCGTAACAGGCGTGGCAGCATACGGCCTCCATGATCAGTAGGCCACATGTCCCTTTATTTATGCGCGGACGTATAGGTGATGGCTACTTACGTACAATCGAACCATGGACGCAGTTCGCACCATGGACGCAGTTCGCATTGACAAGTGGCTCTGGGCGGCTCGCTTCTTCAAGACGCGCGTCCTGGCCTCCCGCGCCTGCGACCTGGGCCGCATCGAATCGAACGGTCTTCGCGCCAAGCCTGCTCGCGAAGTTCGCTCCGGCGACCGCCTTGTGGTCGAAAACGATGCCGGCCGCTTTGAGATCGAGGTGCTTGCCCTGAGCCACGTCCGCGGTCCGGCTTCAGTCGCCCAAGCACTTTACAGAGAAACCGAGGCGAGCCGCGAAGCCCGCCGCCGCGTCGCTGAGGAGCGCAAAGCCATGCAGCAGTTCGCTCCCCTGCCGGAGCGCAGGCCTACCAAGCGCGACCGCCGCCGCATCATCCAGTTCCGCAGCCGCGCGTAGGCGCGCCGACGAAAAGGCCCAGGCGCTAAGCCTGAGCCTTTTCGCCGCTAAACTCCTGGTTCTGTGCGCTACTTACGCCAACAAACGCTGCACCTTGTCTTCGATCACGTTTTGCGGCACGTAGCCCACAATCTGGTCCGCCACCTTGCCGCCCTTGAAAAACAGCAGCGTCGGAATTCCACGGATTCCATAACGCGAGGGCGTCGCGCCATTCTGGTCCACGTTGACCTTGGCCACTTTCAGTTTTCCCGCATAGGCTGAGGCTACGCTCTCCACGATCGGCCCAATCGCCTTGCAGGGGCCGCACCATACAGCCCAGAAGTCCACCAGAACCGGCTGCTCGCTCTTGAGCACCTCCTGGTCAAAATTCGCATCGGTCACTTCCAAAATACCTTGCCCTGCCATGTTCCTCCTTAACAGATTCCTTCATATCGTATTGTACAAGAAACCCTACATTCATCCGATGCGCCAAAGCTTCCTCAAGTCGCATGAAGATGCGACTCTGCGCCACGCTTGACCCCACAGAAAAAATACCTTACCCGTGACAACTCCTGCGTCTGCATCGGGAGCGCATGACATTCGACACAGAAAAAAGCGCCCGGATCCCATAGGAATCACGGGCGCTAGAGCAGCCCTCCCCCAGAACTGCTCACGCTGCGAATGTAGTTGTTGAATCAATAAATAGCAAGGAAACTTCGGTAATCGCAAAAGTAACTTATGCAAGGTGACTATCCAGCTTGTTAACTGCCTTAACTTATTGATAACGCGGAAGCTGCGCCCATTCTCATCGTGGCGTCATGGATTAACTCCTTCCAGATCAGAGCCTTATCTGGGTCTGTCAGAAGAAAAGCGGCAAAAAATGAGCTCCGAGGCCTGGTTCCCTGTCGCCTCCCGGATTGCCGAAGCCGCTTGCGTCATGTTTTGATCCCCATCCACCACCAGCAGGACCGCCGGACCAGCGCCGCTGAGCGCAACTCCCAGAATCCCGCATTGACCTGCCAGCGGCTGAAGAATGGGCAGCAGGGGGCAATGCGGCGCGCGGTACGGCTGATGAATGCGATCATGCATCGCCAACCGCAGCAGTTCGCCTCGCCGCTGGGCAAAGGCCAGCCCCAGCAGCGAAGCTGCTTGCAGGTTCGCAACCACGTCTTCCATCGAGTAGCCCGCGGGCAGCACCGCGCGGGCTTTGCTGGTGGCAAGCGGCTCGGCAGGCAGCGCGACAATCGCCCGCCACGCATCAGGAGGCTCAACGCGCGCCGCGTGCACCTTTGTTCCTTCACAAACCACGCTGACGAATCCGCCCAGCCAGCATGCCGCCACATTGTCCGGATGCCCTTCGAGCGCGTTGGCCTCTTCCAGTACACGCTCCGCACTCCATTCCAACCGCCCAAAATGCACCGCAAGCTGAATGGCCGCAAGCCGCGCAGCCGCCGAGGAACCGCATCCCATGCCCAGCGGAATTCCGTTCGTCAACCTGAGCGCCAGCGGCGCCACCGTTCGCCCGTTGGCCGTGAGCAGATTCTTGTAGGTTTCAAGGATCAGATTGTCCTGGAGCCGCCCGCACCGCTCCGCGTCGCGTCCTGTGGCCGCAATCGAAAACCCCGCTGCCGGCTCGGCCTCGATCTCCAAAGCAAAATCAAGCGCCACCGCGACAGCATCGAACCCGGGGCCGAGATTGGCTGAGGTTGCAGGCAGACGGAGCCGGATTCCGCCCGTCATCTTCGTGTCGTTCATCCCACCATGCCCTTCAGCACGGAAAGCACCGCCGCAGGCGTTGCGTCCAGCGAGATGGCGTTTCGCCGCAGAGCATCGAGCCCGCCTTCGAGGCCCTTCTTCTCGTCGTCGGTCAGCAGGGTTCCGCGATGGAAGTCAATCGTGTAATCGGCGTCCTTGAGCGTGTGTCCCGTCAGCACCAGCACCACGGTCTCGTCGGGACGCACCACACCCTGCGAACGCAGCTTCTTCAGTCCGGCCAGAGTCACGGCCGAGGCCGGCTCGCAGCCCAGGCCCTCGGCGCCGATCTCCGCCTTGGCTATCGCAATCTCCGCCTCGCTCACGTCCAGGCACGAGCCGCCGCTCTCCTCGATCACCTTCACAGCCTTCCGCCATGACGCCGGATTGCCAATGCGAATCGCAGTGGCGCGCGTGTGCGCCTCCACCGGCTCAAGGCTTGCGCCTCGATTCGCCGCCATGCTCCGCACCAGCGGATTCGCCCCCGCCGCCTGAATCACGGAGATCTTCGGCAGCCGGGGAATCATTCCCAGATCGCGCATCTCGCGGAAGCCCTTGCCCAGCGCCGAACTGTTGCCCAGGTTGCCGCCGGGCACAATCAGGTGGTCCGGCACATTCCAATCCAGCGCCTCGGCAATCTCGAAGGCCGGCGTCTTCTGGCCCTCGATCCGGTACGGGTTTACGCTGTTCAGCAGATAAATCGGCTCCTGGTTCACGATCTCGGTCAGCACCTTCAGGCAGCCGTCGAAGTCGGTCTTCAATTGGCAGGTCAGCGCGCCGTAGTCCATGGCCTGCGAGAGCTTGCCCCAGGCGATCTTGCCTTCGGGAATCAGCACCAGGCTGCGCAACCCGGCCCGCGCCGCATAGGCCGCCATCGCCGCTGACGTGTTCCCCGTCGAGGCGCAGGCCACCCAGGCGAATCCCCGCTCCCGCGCCACGCTCAGCGCTGCCGTCATGCCCGTATCCTTGAAGGAGCCTGAGGGATTCATGCCTTGATGCTTGGCAAGGATGCGGTCGATACCCAGCGCCTTCTCCGCGCGCGGCAGGCGATAGAGCGGTGTATTGCCTTCGCGCAACGTCACCGCGTTGCCGAAGTTCTCCAGAATCGGCAGCAGTTCGCGGAATCGCCACACGCCCGACTCGTCGAGCGACTCGCCCGAGCTGCGGCGTTCACGCCAGAGCCACTTCAAGGCGCCTGGGTTGGGCCGGTCGTGTCCGCCACGCTGGCTCCAGCCAGGATACTCAACCTCAAACAGATCTCCACACTGGGCGCAACGGAAATCGGGCCGCGCTTCGGCGCCCGCAATCCGGCTCCCACAACCGAAACAGCGTAGCTGATGCAAGTTCTCGCTCATCATTCCCTGGTGTTAGCCTACCAGTGTACGGCGATTCCCGCTGTGGATCGAGCCTTTACCGCCCATGTTCAAAGCAATCTTTTTTGCGATTTCCAGCTTCCTGCTCGCTGCGCCGCTCTGCGCGCAAGATTTTCTCCGCGTCGCCGCAGCCGCCGATCTTGAGCCGGTCCTTCCCCCGATCCTTGACCAATTCCAGCAATCAACCGGCATTCACGCCGAGGCCATCTACCAGGCCTCCGCCATGCTCACCGCGGAGATGGAAAACGGCGCGCCCTTTGACCTGTTTCTTTCCGCCGACCTCAGCTATCCCCGCCGGTTGATGGACGAAGGACTCGCCGATACCGCCGGCGCGACCACGCCGATCATCTACGCCAAAGGCACGCTTGTCCTCTGGAGGCGCAAGGACTCGCATCTTCCCCCGCCGTCGCTCGATCTCCTGCGCTCACCGGCCCTCCGGCGCTTGGCCATCGCCAATCCTGATCGCGCGCCCTACGGCCGCGCAGCCATCGCGACGCTCAAAAGCCTCGGCCTCTACGACTCGCTCAAGCCGCGCATCGTGACTGCGGAAAACATCGCCCAGGCTGCGCAATACGCCGACTCGGCCAACACCGACGCCGGCCTTATCTCCCTGACCTCCGCGCTCACGCCGCGCCTCGGCACCGATGGCGCCTACTTCATCGTGCCGCGCACGCTCTATCCGCCCATCGAACAGGGCGCGATCATTCTCAAGAGCGCAAAAAACCGCGCCGCGGCACACAAGCTGCTCGATTTCCTTCTCTCGCCGTCCATCCAGGCTCAACTCGCCAAAAGCGGTCTCGCACCGGCGATGTAGCACTGCAGCAGCCTCATAAGAACAGGAGGTGGGAGGTTCGCGGCGTCAGATCGGCTTTTGCGGATAAATCGGCCAGAAATCCCTACGGGACGATACTCTGTTGAGTGAACCTCATGGACTGGCAAGCCTTCGCACTTTCGCTCCGACTGGCCACGGTCACCACGGCGATTCTTCTCGTCCTCGCCGTGCCGCTTGCGGCGCTGCTCGTGCTGGGCCGCGGTCGCTGGCTCGCAGCGCTTGAAGCCATGGCCACGCTGCCCATGGTTCTGCCGCCCACGGTGCTCGGCTTCTTCCTTCTCGTTCTGCTTGGTCCACGCACCGCCGTCGGCCGCGGCATCGCAACCCTCCTCGGCCATCCGCTTGCCTTCTCCTTCAGCGGTCTTGTCGTAGGCTCGGTGATCTACAGCCTTCCCTTCGCCGTGCAGCCGCTGGTTGCCGGTTTCTCCTCCGTCGACACCGCTCTTGTCGATGCCGCGCGTCTGCTCGGCGCCGGGCCCGTGCGCCTGGTCACCAGCATTCTTGTGCCGCTGGCGCGCCGTTCGCTCCTCGCGGCTGTCGTGCTCAGCTTTCTCCATACCATCGGCGAGTTCGGCGTGGTGCTGATGCTTGGCGGCGACATTCCCGGTTCCACGCGCACTCTCTCCATCGCTCTCTTCGACCAGGTGGAGAACTTCGACTACGCCGCCGCCAACCACACTGCCGTCATCCTGCTGAGCATGAGCGTCCTGGCGCTTGCGCTTGTCTACTCCAAAACGCAAAGACGCGGGAGCGTGCGCGGTGCTTGAGTTTGTGCTTGACGCGCGCCGCGGCAGCTTCCATCTCCAGGTGGAGTGCGCCTTCGCCTCCGACTGGACTGTCGTCTTTGGGCACTCCGGCTCGGGCAAAAGCACTCTGCTCCGGCTGCTCGCCGGTCTCGACCGCCCCCTGCGCGGCCATATTGCCCTCGACCAGCGCCCACTGACCGAAACCGCAACCGGTCTGCATCGCGCCCCCGGCCGCCGTTCAACCGCGCTCGTTGCCCAGCAGCCCGCGCTCTTTCCGCACCTCACCGTCGCGGCCAATGTGGCTTACGGCCTGCGCAACCTCGACCGCGCTGCCCGTGCAACCCGCGTCGAAGAGATGCTTGCGCTTGTCGGCGCAATCGGCCTCGCCGCGCGACGCCCACCGGATCTCTCCGGCGGCGAGTCACAACGCGTTGCACTCGCCCGCGCCCTTGCCCCCGCGCCTCGGCTTCTGCTTCTCGACGAGCCGTTTTCCGCCCTCGACGGCAAGGCCAGCGACGCGCTTCTTGACCGCCTGCAGCTGTGGCTCCGTGAAAACCACGTCCAGGCCGTCATGGCCACGCACGACGTCGCCGACGCGCTCACCACCAATGCCCAGGTTCTGCTGCTTCGCGACGGACGCCAGGACGCTCTCGGACCCGCCGCCCAAGTGCTCGCCGCCGAACAAGAGCGGATCGCCCGGCGCTTGCAATCACCCTGAGCCGCCACCGCAACACTCCGCGACTTCGCCACGCCGGCATCCCTTGCGGCACGACATCCCCCCGCGTGAAATATGATGGAGTGGCCACGCAAGAGGAACGCCTGCGTGAGATCTAGGTGCGGGAGATTGGCATCCCTGATTGGCCACCTCCAGCCGGCATCCAGGAATTGCTCTGATGAATACAAGATCCAAAATCCTCTTCGCCTTCGTCGTGATTGCCTTGACATCGTCTTTTGCACGCGCCCGCACAGTGCAGGCCGCAGTCGCACCCAGTTCACTCGGTGCAGCCACTTCCCATCACACCTTCCAGGTCAAAGATGGCCAGTACTACCTCGACGGCAAACCCTTCCAGATCATCGCCGGTGAGATGCACTATGCGCGCATCCCGCGCGCAGACTGGCGAGCGCGTTTGCGCATGGCCAAGGCGATGGGCCTGAATACCATCACGACCTACGTCTTCTGGAACTACCACGAGCCCAGCCCAGGTGTGTACGACTTCACCGGCCGGCACGATGTCGCGGAGTTTATTCGTGAGGCGCAAAGCCTGGGACTCTGGGTCAATCTCCGCCCCGGCCCGTACTCCTGCGCTGAATGGGAGTGGGGCGGATTCCCCGCGTGGCTGCTCAAGGACCACGGCATCGTCGTGCGCAGCACCGATCCTAAATTCATGGAGCCGGCGCGGCGCTGGCTGCTGCGTCTCGGCAAGGAGCTTGCGCCCCTCCAGATTGACCATGGCGGTCCCATCATCCGCGTGCAGGTCGAAAATGAGTACGGATCCTTCGGCCACGACCTCAGCTACATGGAGCAGATTCGCCGCGACATCGTAGACGCCGGCTTTGACCCCTCCCTGCTCTATACCGCTGACGGTCCTGAAGAGATTCCCAACGGCTCGCTGCCCGGGCTGCCTGCGGGAATCAACTTTTCGCCCGGCAATGCGCCCAAAGCCTTCGCCACGCTGCGCAAGCTGCGTCCCGAGGGCCCTTTCATGGCCACCGAATGGTGGGACGGCTGGTTCGACCACTGGGGCGACAAGCACCACACCTCTGACGCCAAGGCGCAGGCTCAGGAGCTTGAGTGGATCCTCCGCCAGGGCTACTCGATCAGCATCTACATGGAGCACGGGGGCACCAGCTTTGGATGGATGAACGGCGCCAACATGGACAATGGACATTACGAGCCCGACGTCACCAGCTACGACTACGACGCCGCGATCGACGAGAGCGGCCGCCCGACCGCAAAGTACTACCTCTTCCGCGACGCCATCGCCAAGGCCACCGGCGTTACGCCGCCTCCGGTTCCCGCAACCGATCCGCCCATCGCCACTCCCGTCGCTTACCTTAACCAGTCCGTCTCGCTCTGGCAGACGCTGCCGCAGCCCGTCAATTCCGAGCAGATTCTCTCCATGGAGGATCTCGACCAGGCCTACGGCTACATCCTCTACCGGACCATTGTCCCCGGGCCGGTCAAAGGCGATCTGGTTCTCGACAAGCTCCACGACTACGCGCAAATCTATGTGGACGGCCAACTCGTGGGCGCCCTCGACCGCCGTCTCCAGCAGAACCATCTGGCCGTCGATCTCAGAGCCGCGAAGTCACAGCTCGACATTCTGGTTGAGAACACCGGCCGAGTCAACTTCGGCCCCGCGATTCGCGGAGAGCGCCAGGGCATCACGAAACAGGTCACGCTCAACGGCAAGCCGCTCACCGGCTGGCAGATCGACTCGCTCCCGATGAGCCATCCCGAAAGTCTCAACTTCAGCACTGCCGATTGCACAGGCCCCTGTTTCTATCGCGGCGTCTTGCAGGTGGACCGCCCCGACGATACCTTCCTCGACACCAGCAGCATCGCCAAGGGTTTTGTCTGGGTGAACGGCCATCCCCTCGGCCGCGCGTGGAAGATCGGGCCGCAAAAGACGCTTTATCTGCCCGGCCCCTGGCTTCATCCGGGAGCCAACGACGTCATCGTCTTCGATCTTGACGGTGCGCCAGGCAGAACCGTCACTGGCAAGACCAAACCCGTCCTCGACGCCCCCATTGAGGAACCCTGACAGCCCCGAAGGTTGTGTTCCTGAAGAAACGATAACCCGGAAGCAGCCTTTTGCCGTCTATACAAGCGCGCCGTGTGACGATTTGATTCACCAGATTTTTTCCGCGTGAGGCCTTTTTGAATTTCGCCACTGCACCCGACATCGTCAGGAAATTCCTGCGCAAGACTGGCTGGCTGTTCTCTTTGGTCGGCGCCGCCTTTGCGGTTCGCCTGATCCTTGTGTTTTTCACCTACCGCGAACTGCCGGATGCCAACAAGCTTTATGAGCGATTCGGCTGGGAGATGGGCTGGATTGCCCGGTCCATCGCCAGCGGCCACGGCTTCAGCTCGCCCTACTTTCCCCAGTCCGGTCCCACGGCAATGCAGCCGCCGCTCTACCCCTCGCTGCTTGCAACGGTCTTTCACTTCTTTGGCATCTACTCGCTGACCTCGGCGTTTATCATCCTTTCGTTCGACAGTCTGCTCTCGGCGGTTACCTGCGTCCCGGTCTACTTCAGCGCCAAGTGCGCGCTGGGCGAGAGCGGCGCGAAGGTTGCAGCCGTTGTTTGGGCCTTTTATCCCTTTGCCATTTACTTCTCAGCCGCGCGGGTTTGGGAGTATGCGCTCACCGGCATTCTCTTCACGACGGGCTTTTGCATCGCGCAGCGCATTCACAAAGCCCACAGCGGATGGGCGTGGCTTGGCTGGGGCGCGCTGGCCGGCGTCACCGCGCTATCGAATCCCTCCACGCTTGCCACGCTGCCGTTCCTGCTCGGCCTGGCCCTCTATCAGGCGCGCAAGGCTGGCGGGAAGTGGATTGCCAAAGGCGTTTTCACCCTCGCTGCTACGATCGCAGTCCTTACACCCTGGACAATGCGCAACGTCCGCGCTCTCGGCATTCTCTGCCCGGTGCGCGACAACTTCTGGGTTGAGGTCTACGACGACAACGGCGGCGACGCCTCTCTCGATCCCAGCTTTGCCCACCCCTCCAGCAACCCGGCCGAAATGCGCAAGTGGCTGGACATGGGCGAGCCCGCTTTCATCGCTGAAAAACGGACTCTGGCCATCAACTTTCTGCGCCGGAACCCAGGCTTCTTTTTGCACAAAACTCTACGCCGGATCGTCTATTACTGGACCGGCTTCTGGAGCTTCTCGGCCGAAGAGATCCATGAGCAGCCCTATGAACCGGCGAACGTCTTCCAGGTCTGCAGCATCACGTTCCTTATGATCCTCGGCATCAAGGACCTCTGGTCGCGGAATCGCAACGCCTTACTACCCTACCTGGTGCTGGTCTGCGTCTTTCCGCTCACGTACTACATTACCCATCCGCTCATGGATTATCGCGAGCCGATCGAGCCGGCAATCGTAGTTTTGACGGCAGCGGGAGCTCTTTCTTTGCAACGTCAGGAGCAACGCATCAAAATGGAGTTTGGCCATTCTGAGCGCGGATTCGCCGTTGAACCTGTCGAAATAGCTCAAGAGCGCGCTCCGCTATGAGCTGATGATCATCTGGAGATGATGAACCGCAAGACAGGCTAGAACGAAAACTCGGCCTATTGAAGCAAAGCCGCCGAAGGGGCATTCATGGAAGTCTTTCGTCCCCGATTCGGAGCTTGGCAGCAGTCTCTTTCGCCTTTTGAGACGCGCTTTCCACATCGTCGCGCTCTTATCGGCGCGATCCCCGGTTCTTCGCCCAATCGCCGCATCCCTGCTATTTCTCCACTTCCACTCCGCGCCAAAAGGCTACATAGCCCTTCACTTTGCGCGCCAAGGGCTTGGGATCAGGGTAGTACCATGCAGCGTCCTGGTTGTCCTGCCCGTCGATCACAATGGTCATGTACCGCTTCTGACCATTCGCCGGCTCGGTGGAAGTCGTGCTGCTGGGGCGAAAATATTCGCGCTTGAGGCTGGATTCTGGAAAATAGACGATCCCGTCCAGTTCCTGTGTCTTATCGCTTTCGGCAATGACTCTGCCATTCCAAATTGCTCGCGCCATGGATTTTCCGGTTAAATTCAATCGTTCAACCCCTGTCCTGCCGGATATGCCTCCGGCAGGACAAAGGGAACCGATACGACACTAGCAGACTTTGGACGCCATGGCGAGTCCTAATCGGGTTCCTCTGCAAAAATGACCTATTTTGCAGCAGTAATCGACTCAACGTGCATGGTCTTTTGCGCCGCATCCTCGGTGGCTTTCACCTTCACATGGGCGCCGTAATACGAGGAATTCACCGCATCTGGATTGTCAATGGCCCAAACCTGCTTCTTGCCATCGACAAATACTGGCTTCATTCCGTTCTGGATGCACTTTTTCACGCAGGCAGATCCGGTCCCCATGTGCTTTGCCCCGCACATCGAATCGGAGATCCAACCGGTGCTGGTTGTACTGGCAGCCTGGGCCACGACAGCGGCCGCACATAGCGCCGCCAACAGAAAGACATTTCGCTTCATCGAAAACCTCCGGGGATTGGTGATTGCTCACCTGCTTCCATCATGTCCCATCCACCGGGTTTCCACAAGGGAAATCGTCAATTTCCCGCCGCACTGGGCCATCCATTGCCGCAATCACCGCCGACTCGCAAAGCAACGCACGCCGGCGAAGCAAGCAGCAGCTTTGCTTTACCGCCCTCCAGCAGCGCTGGCGCTCTTCGGCGATTGCGACCTGCGAGAGGCCCGCAGTGTCTCCACGCGCTTGAGGATCGCTTCATAGCGCTGCGCCGCGGCCGAAAACCGGTTGACCAGTTCCTGCGTTTTGTTGAGAAACGCCGGGTTCTGCTCCCGTATCGCCTCAAGGATGTGCGCGAACTTGGCCAGGAAATAGAATCCCTCGCCATTGCAATCGACAAACAGCTCGGCCGAGACGGCGCCATGCAGAACCAGGGCCGCCGCCATCTCCCAATAGCTGATCACCTGTCGGCACCATGCATTGCGCGGGTGGGCGTAGTTGTTAGCGACAGCAAAGAACTCTTCCGGGGTTTCGGGCCAGAATTCGCCCAGCATCCATGCGCGCGCCTGCCGCATCACGTCTTCTCTGCGCAGTTCGTAAAGCTTCAGAATGATCTCGGCGTCGGCCGGCGTGGCCAGCATTCGTTCCATGAGGAGCATCTCCGCTGCCCCATACTACAGGAATCGACTTAGGCGTGTCGCCAACGCTGGCTCGCTACGCTGCCGTCGCGGTTTTCACGCTAGCTGCAACTCCCGCTTCTCATCCTTCTTCTCCGCCACCGGCCCATGCGTCTCAGCCGTGGGCGGAGGCGGAGCATCGCCGATGCGCTTCGAATAGGTGCAGACGACCGTCTTCTCGTCGGCGGCCGGAGCAGTCTTCTTACCGCGCTTCTTCGGCGCTGCCGCCTCCTCTTCGGTGGACTTTTTCTTGTTCGGGCATTCGAGGTATACCCCCGAGCGCAGCGTCTTTTCGACCAGATACGGGCTGCCGCACTGGGGACACTTCTTCGCGACCGGCTTCAAGTTCGAGGTAAAGTCGCATTTCGGGTAATTGGTGCAGCCCCAAAAGACGTTGCCTCGCCGCGCGCGACGCTCGGCAATATTGCCCTCGCCGCACTTTGGGCACTTCATGCCCTCGATCAGGTTCTGCTTGACATATTTGCACTTCGGATAGCCCGAGCAGGAAACAAACTCTCCATAGGCGCCCTGGCGCAGCACCAGCGGCTTGCCGCACTCGGGGCAGGCCTCACCGGTAGGCTCCGGCGGCTTCTGCTGCTGCTTCGAACTCAGCTTCCGGAAGGTCTTGCACGGCGGATCGGCGTTGTAATCCGGGCAGGCCATAAACGGCCCGAAGATCCCCCGCCGCATCACCATCACCTTGCCGCAGTTCTCGCAATACTCCTCGGTATCGCCCGCTTCCTGCGCCTCAGGCGTGTTCAGATCCGGCTTGGCCGCAATATTTTCCTTCGTGAACGTGCAGCTTGTCGGATCCTTTTTGTTGTAGGCCGAACACGCATAGAAGGTTCCGAACTTGCCCCACTTCAACAGCAGCGGCGAGCCGCAGACGTCGCACTTCTCATCCGTCTCTTTTTCCATCCGCTTGATGTTTTCCATCTTCTTGCCGGCGTCTTTCAGTTCCTGCTCAAAGTAGCCGTAGAAGCCGTTCAGCAGATCGGTCCATTTCTCCGTGCCTTCTTCGATGTCGTCAAGCTCAGTCTCTAGCTTGGCCGTATACGCGGTGTCGAAGATGTAAGGGAAGTTCTTCACCAGCAGGTCGCACACTACCATCCCGATCTCGGTGGGATAGAAACGCCCGCGCGAACCGCCGTGCTTGACTACGTATTCGCGGTCCTGAATCGTATTGATAATCGAGGCGTATGTCGACGGCCGTCCGATCCCCCGCTCTTCGAGCTCCTTCACCAGCGAGGCTTCGTTGTAACGCGGCGGCGGCTCGGTAAATTTTTGCACCGCATGCACCGCTCCAGGCCTCACTTCAAGAGGAATATCCAGCTCCGCGAATTTCGGAATCGGCATAACATCGGCTTCCGAACGAGCGCTTTCGTTTCTCGCCTCGATCTTGGCAACCTCGACTCTGTGTTTCTTACGAGCCTGCACAAGTTTGGCGTTTCGAGCCTCAACTGCCAGTTTCATCAACTGTTCGGAAGTCGCCAATGGCAGTTGCGCGCCTTTGGGAATCTCGGGCAGTTGATCTTCTTCCTCGTCGTCGGCGGGATAGACCCGCAGAAAACCGTCGAATTTCAACACCGACCCGCTGATGCGGAAGTTATACGTCCTGTCGCTGGCAGCGTCGATCTCAATCGTAGTTAAGTCGTAGATAGCCGGCGTCATCTGCGACGCGACAAACCGCTGCCAAATCAACCGGTAGAGCTTCAATTGCTCATCGCTCAGATAGCGGGCAATCGATTCCGGCGTGCGAGACGGATCCGTGGGCCGGATCGCCTCGTGCGCATCTTGCGCACTTTTCTTGCCCTTGTAAAGATTGGGAGCGTCGGGCAGATACTTCGGGCCGAGCTCTTCGCCGATCCACGCCCGCACCCCTGTGATTGCTTCAGGCGCGACGCGCGGTGAATCAGTACGCATGTATGTAATCAGGCCGACCGGCCCCTCAGATCCAATCTCGACGCCTTCGTAAAGCCTCTGCGCTACGCCCATAGTGCGTCGGACATTAAATCCCAACCGCGCCGAGGCTTGCTGCTGCAGGGCGCTCGTCGTAAAAGGAGCAGAAGGATATTTCTTTCGCTCCTTCTTCTCAAACGAACGGACAGTCCAATCGGCTTTGGCCGTGGCGTCAACAATCGCCCGTGCTGTTTTTTCATCCGGGAGTGCATTGGCAATGAACTGATCTTTCCCATTCTTGTCCTTACCATTCGCAACCCGCGCTGGTTCGCCATCGATGCCGATAAAGCGAGCCGTCAGAAGGGTCGGCTCGCCTGAAGCGCTCCCCTGAGCTTTGAACTGCAAAATGGCGTCGATCGGCCAATACTCCACCGGCGCAAAGCCGCGAATCTCGCGCTCGCGCTCCACCACCAACCGCACCGCCACGGTCTGCACGCGTCCCGCTGAAAGCCCGCGCCGCACCTTGTCCCAGAGCAGCGGAGAAATCTGGTAGCCCACCAGACGGTCCAGCACACGGCGCGTCTGCTGCGCGTCCACGAGATTCCGATCAATGTCGCGCGCATGCTGGAATGCCTCCTGCACCGCCTTCTTCGTGATCTCGTTGAAGGTAACGCGGCGAATTTTTTTCCTTTCCTTCGGTGATTTCCCAAGCTGAAGGGCCAGATGGTAGGCGATCGCCTCGCCTTCGCGGTCCGGGTCAGGCGCCAGATACACCGCATCGGCCTTCTCCGCGGCCTTCTTCAACTGCTCGACAACCTTCTCTTTACCCGGCGTGACGATCAGGTGCGGCTCAAACGTCCGCTTCTTCAGCTCCACACCGAGGTCGTTCTTGGGCAGATCCATAATGTGCCCCACCGATGCGCGCACATCGAATCCCTTGCCCAGATACTTCTCGATCGTCTTCGCCTTTGCCGGCGACTCCACGATCACCAATGCTTTGCTCGTTGCCATTCTTGGACCAGTTCCCTCTTGTACTCACAGCACGCCCCAAGACTCTCCTTCGGCCGTGCTGCGCACATCTCCTCCAACTGAACTTTGGACTCTTCGCAAATCCTTCGGTTTCGCCCGCTGCGCGGCTCGATACCGTATATTGGTGCTCGCCCCGCTCTGGGCATTCCAGAAAAATGAGCCGTAAGATCAGCACCCTACCACGGAATACCCTCTCATTTCCACCCGCGCGCCAGAAATTTCTTCCATCGCTCTCCGTTTCCGAGAAGCAAAAGGCCTCTCATCATCGCTAAAACTCACACAAATTGTTACATTTATCCTTAGAGCGGCAGAATCCGAATTGAAGCATGCACTTTCTTCGCCGGGGCATTCAAAAAATAGCAGAGACCCAGACGCCGTCAGGTTCACTACGGGGAGCAACCCGGGCAGACGCAAAACTACATCTGCCCGTCTCGCACAGCAGAAGATGCCTCGTTCCCTTGTCCCCTCGCTCCCCGTCCCTACATGGTTCTCACATAATTTTTCCCTGGCAACTGCCGCACCCGGCCTGCCATCTCCAGCTCGAAGAGCGCCGTAAATACCTCGGAGGAAGTCAGTTGCGTCTCCAGCACTTCGAGGATCTCGTCGATCTGCAAGCTCTCGTCCGCGCGCAGTACCTCCAGCACCATGGCTTCCTGAGGCCGCAGTATCGGATCAGGCAATAAAGATGAGCCAGGCTCCGGTTTGGATGCGGCCGGGACCTCGGCCTCCAGTTCCAGGCGCACCTGCGAAGGCAGGTCCTCCCACACATCCTCCCATGTGGCCACAAGTTTGGCGCCCTGTTTAATCAGCGTATTGGGCGTCCATGAACCTTTGTTTGTCACATTGCCCGGAACCGCAAACAAGTCGCGGTTCTGCTCCGCGGCGCATCGCGCCGTCACGCGCGTGCCCGAGTTCTCACCCGCCTCGACCACCAGCACGGCCACGCTCAACCCGCTCAGGATGCGATTCCGCCGCGGAAAGTTCTGCGGCGCAGGAAATGTCCCCATCGGCACCTCGCTCACAATCGCTCCGCCGGTAGCCAGAATCTCCTCAGCCAGCTTCCGATTCTCCTTTGGGTAGACCACGTCGATTCCCGTACCCCACACGGCAACCGTGGGCATCCGCGCCGCCAGTGCCCCCTTGTGCGCGCAGGAATCGATTCCCCGCGCCATGCCGCTCACAATCAGCAGCCGCCGTGCCGCCAGATCCCGTGCAAGCATCTCCGCCACACCCGACCCATACGGCGTCGGATGACGCGTACCCACTACGGCAATCGATGGCCGGCCGAGCAGCTTCACGTCGCCGCGCACCCAGAGCACCGGTGGCGGATCGTAGATCTCGCGCAGCCGCTCCGGGTACTCCCGGCACGCATAGCTCACCACCGTCGCGCCCTGTGCCACCACGCGCGACCACTCCTCCTCGGCCGCACGACGCCCCTTGCCGTCGAACAGAAATTGCGCCGCCTCGGCCGGAAACCGCAGCCCTTCAAGCGCCGTCAGCGGCAGCGCCAAAATCCGGCTCGCCCCTCCGGTTTCCCGAACGGCATCGAGAATCCGCTTTGGACCCAGCCCAGGCGTCAACGCCATCGCCAGCCAGGCCAGCCGCTCCTCGTCGAGTTGTTGCGCGCGCGCGCCTTCGATCTGTGTCGCAAGCTCGCCCTCGCGCTGATTCGGCGCTGCCGCAGGCTCGGTCGCCGCATTGGGAAAAAGTTGTTCTGAACTCAAAATCCGCACACCCCGGCTTTCGTCATCTTGAAAGCCAACGCAGATCAGGGGATGCTGGCTCAAGTTACCGCCGCCGCAGCCGGAAGTCAAGGCAAACTATCACGCGGCGGTCACGGTCCTCATCGCCAAAAATACTCTACCCGCAAAACAGGCGTGATCCTTAAGAAATTGCCCCCTTTTTACCACCTTGTCTCTTCGCCAGTCTCGCCAGCGTTGCCTGCTCCCGCAATACTTGCTGCAAAGGCCGCGCCGGCGTGCCCCAGTGCACTGTCCCCGGTTTCAGACCCTCGTTCGTCACCGTCTTGCCGCTGAAGACGCCCGCCTGCCCGCCCAGAATCACGCCCTCGCCCACGGTCACGTGGTCACCGATACCCACCTGCCCGGCGAGCACCGCACCCTTGCCGATCGTGCTCGAACCGGAGATCCCTGTCAGCGCTACCAGGATCGTATCCTCGCCAATGTCACAGTTGTGGCCCACGTGCACTAGATTGTCGAACTTTGCGCCCCGCCGCACCCGCGTCTCTTCGAGCGCCCCGCGGTCGATCGTGCAATTCGCGCCAATCTCCACATCGTCTTCGATTACCAGCGTTCCCTGCTGAGGGAACTGCGTGTAGGCCCCGGTCGACGGATCGCGCACATAGCCGAATCCGTCCGCGCCCACCACCACCCCTGCATGCAGCATCACGCGATTTCCGATCGTCGTCCCTGGGTAAATCACCACGCGCGGGTAGATGCGGCACTCCTCGCCGATGCGCACGCCGGCGCCAATTACCGCGCCCGCCTCGATGCGCGTTCCCGCGCCGATCTCCGCACCGTCGCCAACGACCGCGCAGGCCGCAATCGTCACGCCCGCACCTAGCTTCACGGCCGCGCCCACCACCGCCGATGGATGAACCCCCTCGGCTGGCAACCTTGGCGCCAGCAGTTTGCCCGCGCGCGCAAACCAAAGCTTCGGCTGCCTGTCTTCAATCATCGCCATTGCTGGCGCAGGCCCGGCATCATGCGCAAACAATCCAGCCTTCAGCACCACCGCGCTCGCCGCACTGCCGAGCGCCTCGACCACGGTTGCCGCGTCCTCGGCAAACACCAGATCGCCCGCCCCAGCTCGCGCAATCGCCCTCACCGCGCGAATCTCGGTCTCGGCATCACCCTGCACCAACTTGCCGCCTGTCTTCTCAATGAGTTCGCAAATCTTCATCTCTCGCCACTCGCGAATCCCCCACGATTCGCCGCCGTTCACTTCCCGTACAAACCCGCCTCACCCGCCGGACGCGTCTTCCACCGCCGGTGAATCCACAACCACTGGTCAGGATAGCGCCGAATCCACGCCTCAAGCACGGCCGTGCACCGCTGCGTTCCCTCCAGAATGTCCGCCGCGCGATTCTCCGTGCGCGGAATCTCAATCTCCTCGCCAAAGTGCAGCACGTAGCGTCGCTCGCCAGGTTCCCAGAGCATGAATCCAGGCAGCACCGCCGCGCCAGTTTGTCGCGCGATGTGCGCCAGCCCTGTCCCTGTACACGCATCGATTCCGAAGAATTTCACGAACTCTCCCTGCGGCGGCGTCATGTTTGTGTCCATCAGAATCCCCACAGTCTTCCCTGCGTGGATCGCCTTCAGCAGACCCCGCCCAAACTCGTCCTTTGAGATCGTGAAGTTGCCGTGCAAACAGCGAATGCGGTTCACGTAGGCGTCAAGCGGACGGTTGTCGAGTCTGCGCGCGATCATTCCCATGGGATGGTACATAAGCGAGTGATAAAAAGCCGAAAGCTCCCAAGCGCCCAGGTGCCCGGTAACGATCAGCACGCCCTTGCCGCGAGACTTCGCCTCCAGATAGTGTTCCAGCCCCTCGGTGCGCAGCCAGTCGCGCGTATTCTCGACCGTCCAACGCGACATCCGGCAGAACTCGACGAGCTGCCAGCCAAGATGCACATACACCCCGCGCAGGATCTTTTCTCTTGCCTCGGGCGCAAGTTCCGGAAGAGCCATATCGAGGTTGCGTGCACCCACACGCCGCAGCCGGCTGAAGCACCAGTACACGCAAACGGCCAAGCAGTGCGCCGACAGACGCGCCAACCTCCGCGGCATCAGGCCCAGACAGCCGGCGACCGCGCGAACCACCACGAACTCCAGATTCTCCCGCATCGATAAGCGCAAGAACCAGTGTAGACGCTACAATCCGGCCTGACTCAAGGTCCGCCGCCAGGCCCAAAACCCGCCGCGGCCGCAGCTCACCCATCCTACAGCCCAACGGAGGCTCCGGTGAAAACCGAAGTCGCGCCTTCAGTAGCAACAAAAAAGCAAGGCCTCTGACCGCCTCGTCCTCTACCATCGCGGTCCCCAAATCTCGATATCGAGAACTGGGAACCACAAATCCGATGGCGCTGATTCACGCGGTCAGAGACCTGATTGTGTGGAGCCCCGCAGTATTGTGGGGAGCCCTGCAGTCTGTTAGTGGGCAGCCTTCGCCTTGACGAAGTAGTGCGCCACATCGCGAACAAACGGCACCGCGCCGGCCGGCACGGCCACCTGGCCACGCAGCACCTTGCCGAAATCCTCCGGCGCCCCGTAGTAAACCTCCGTGTCGTCCACGTTCTGGCTTACGCTGGTTCCATCCAGGGAGATACCGGCAAAGAGACCTTTGGCGCGAGAGTAGCTCAGCAGCTCGGCACTCATCTTCCAATCGGTTGAAGCCTGTCCGGCGCGGCCTACCGGCCCGGCCGCAGCCGAGGCATCCGCGCCAATCTTGAACTTGCTCTTCAGCAGATCCTGCATGCCGCGATCATTCACCGCAATCAGAATCAGGTCCGTCGCCTGACCACCAATCTGGAAGCCGAAGGAACCGCCCGCCATGCGAATAAACACCGGCGCGCTCCATCCGTGCCCGGTGCGGCACGTCACCACGCCCTGGCCGTACTGCGCGCCGAAGATAAAGGCGCCCTTGACCATGCCGGGGACCACGGCGGCACAGGTAGCCGAGCTGAGAATATCGCTGGGAATCGTTCTGTCCTGAGCGTGCATGATCTGGTCCAAAACCACTTTGGCCGCATCGACGCGGCCTTGCAAATCCTCTTTCTTTGAGGCTGCAAACGCCGTCGATACAAGCAGAAAGCTAAAACAGACACTGGCAATTACCTTTTTCATCCTCATATCCTTTCGATTCCGCACTCACGATGCGGCGGGTCTGAAGTTTCAGAACTAGGGGAACATCTCATGGTTGTCTGAGCAATTCAATCCCAAGGCTCACCTGAGCGGACGCCCGTCAGGAAACATTGCAACCTTACTCGTACAGCCTAACGCATCCACGGTCAAAGAGACTCGCTAGAAAAACTGAGAATCAAAGCCGGTCAGCGTGGTTCCTCGATGAGGATCCACATCATAACAACTCCGCCTCCAGCGGCTTCGACCGCATGAGCGACTTGTCCGCATGATCTCGTAAGCGTCATCACCGCAGCGATGATCCCCGCATTGAGCCCCCCCAACGAGCCCCCTTTTGCTCGTCGAGGCGGTCCATCGGCTTTCGCGCAGGCATTCATTTCCGCAGGCAGTTCAGGCGATCAAAGAGTCACACAAACCAAGCTGCAGATTCACGCCAAAACCCCGCCTCCGCGGTTCTCGACGCGAACCTGTGCGACCCGGTCCTACAAGCTTTAGATGCAGGAATATGAAAAGGGAGGGCTGCCAAACAGCGCAAACTCGCTGCGGAAGAAAAAAAGAGGAGTTCCCAGGCTTCATGAAAACATTCTGTCTGGGAACTCCTTTCCCCAGATCTGCGTTGTTTCTGGAAACATCATGTGGAAATCTCTTAACTTACACAAGAGTACTTAGGGGACATGTCTAAAAGTAATCCTTTTTGTTAACCAATCAGTAACGATTGCAACTGCTGCCCAAATCCCAGTCGGCAGCCTCTGCAGCCGACTGCAGACAAGACGTGAAGTCATTCCCATCGGCACGCATTCATGAGCGATTGCGAGCTCACGCGCTCAAAACACTCATTTCTTTCCCACCGTCTCCGGCCGCGGGACTCGCTGGCCGAGCAGAAGCGAGCGGCTGAGCGCCGAAACGGAAAGCTTCACTCGGTTGTCCGATCCAGTCTTACGCATCAATCGCGCCACATACGACTTCACCGTCCGCGGCTCAATGCCAAGTTGACGGGCAATCTCCCTTGTGGATTGCGCCATCAGGATCAGCTTCAGCACCTGCTCTTCGCGGGGCGTCAGTTGCGGCTGGACGGAAACAGATGCGCCTGCGGAAGCATCCAGCAGACGGTCGATCAGCCGCGACAGCACCTGCCGCGGCGCCCAGATGGAACCCCGAAGCACCTCGTCAATCGCCGCCCTCACCGCCTCCGGAGTGGCTGAGATCCCCAGATATGCCCGCGCTCCAGCCTCGATCGACTGCATCACCAGTTCATCGTCACCCTCCGGCCCAATCACAATCAGCCGAACATCCGGACGAAGACCGCGCACCTCTTTCAACGCCCCAACGCCACCGCGCGAGGCATGAAGATCGACCACGATGTACTTAATCCCATCGACAGCCAACAACTCCTTCAAGCTGCCCACCACAGGAACCATTTGCGTCTTGCCAGGCTGTGCCGGCAGGTCAAAGATACTCGCCAGCCCGGCCACCCGAATCGGTTCCTCTGCCAGAATCCCGATCAATGTGGGCCCGGAATCATTCGATTTGGAACTCATGAATCCCCTCAGGCGTTGAGTAGGTCATCTCTGGAATCGCTAGGTGCCCATCACGCTGCGTTGGTCGTACACGTCCCTCGTCTCGCGGACTCATTCTTGCTGGTCCGAACACGGTAGATCTTTAGAGTTTTGGGAGTACGATTCCCTGCTGCTTCTGATACTTGCCCTTCCGGTCGGCATAGCTGGTCTCGCAGATCCCGTCGCTGCTGGTCTCGGTCGCCGCCGGTATCGTGGTCACCAAAGGGTCGGGGGAAGGCAGCGCCGATACGGCGCTGGTCGCCCAGCTCAGCCGTTCGCCCAAACCGCTCGGCATCGTCGCGGCCGCGGCCATGGCGCTGGCGCTGGTTCCCGGCCTGCCGTTCATCCCCTTCGCCCTGCTGTCCGGCCTCGCGGGGTGGGCGGCCTGGTACCGCTGGCAGCACCCGCCCGTGGTCGAGAACACGACCGATCCCGTGCCGCTGCCCTCCAGCGAACCGCCGATCACCGACGCGCTCAAAATCGACCAGATCCGGCTCGAACTCGGCTACGGCCTGCTGATCCTGGCGGGCGGCGACACACCGAAACTGACGGAGCAGATCAAGTCGCTGCGCCACGCGATTGCGACGGAAATGGGCTTCATCCTGCCGCCGGTCCGTATCCAGGACAATAT